>OGYR01000758.1_pt1 | contig 15210 bp, 9 predicted proteins | sample 1576661 | NCBI WGS metagenome assembly OGYR01 (sample SAMEA3541490, study PRJEB24748) | human gut metagenome | biome: human gut; feature: human-associated habitat; material: faeces | place: China | collected 2012
CCGCCGTGGGCGCGGCCACGATGCGCTTCATGCAGGCGTTGCACTCGGCGGTTTTTAGGGCTTCCGCTGTTACTGCGGCCAGATAATCATCGCCCAGCAGGCGTCCCTGCTGCCACGCCTGCTCCACCTTGGCGGCATCGCCGCCGGAAAGGCCGCTGCGGCTGCGCTGCGTGGGGTCGTATTCCTGACTGGTGGCCTGCATCACCTGCCACAAATGCCGCATGGCGGCGCGGCTGTGCGCCTCGGTCAGGCGGCTCTCCTCCAAATCGCTGCGCAGCACCGCTTCTGCCAGCGTGATCTTCTGGCTGCGGGCGGCAGCCAGCATCTCTTCACAGGACAAAAATGCCATGGCTCATTCCTCCGTTTCTTCCGGCTCGTCCACGTTCAGACAGGTCACCTTCAGCAGACCCGGCATCACCGCCAGCTGCCGCTCCAGCGCGTGGGGGATGTGAGAGTCGCACTCCAGCACCATCACCGCATAGCCGCCTGCGGCGGCGCGGAACACCTGCATGGACGCGATATTGATGCGCCGCAGCGCCAGTGCCATGGTCACCTCGGCAATGCAGCCGGGGGTGTCCTCGTTGTGGATGATGAGAGTGTTGCTGTCCCCGCCGAAATCCGCCGGTACGCCGTCAATTTCCGTGACGCGGATGCGTCCGCCGCCTACCGACGCCGCCTTGAGCGAAAGCTGCCGCCCGGTGCGGCTGGTCAGGGTGAGCACGGCGGTGTTGGGGTGGGCAGAGCGCAGCTCTACCGGGTGGATGCTGAACTGCATCCCCCGCTGCGCGGCCAGTGCAAAGCTGTCCGGCAGGCGGGGGTCGTCCGGGCGCAGGCCCAGCAGCCCCGCCACCAGTGCACGGTCGGTGCCGTGGCCTTTGCCGGTGGTGGCAAAGCTGCCGTACAGGCCAATGTCTGCCTGCGCCGGCACTTCGCCCAGAAGCTTTTGTGCGGTATAGCCGATCTTTGCCGCACCGGCGGTGTGGCTGGAGGAGGGTCCGATCATCACCGGGCCCAAAACATCAAATAATCGCATAGGGGACAGCCTTCCTTTCCTGAGGGTTTTCCCACTTTTGCGCGGCAGCTGCTGCCGCAAAACGCGCTTTTTTCCTGCTTAAATGGACTAAAATTGCCAAAACGGCACATTTTTATCAAGTTTATTATACCGCTTTTGCTGCACTTGTGCTATAATAACTTTACTAATGTTTGAAAATGTCCCCAAAATGGCGTTCCGGCTGCTGCCTTGGCAGCGCCGCCCCGCCGCCAAGGGAACAACACGGAGGGTAGATCCTATGAAACTGGTAAGCGTGGAAACTCCTGAAAAGAGTGTCTGCAAAATGACCTTCAGCGCTACGGCTGAGGAACTGGAGGCCGCCTCCAATGCGGTCTATGAGCGCACCCGCGCCACTTATACCATCAAGGGCTTCCAGAAGGGCGAGGCCGACCGCGCACAGATCGAGGCTGACCGCGGCGAGCACACCTTCTGGTACGATGCCATCAACGACCTGATGGATCAGGATGTGCCTGCTTTGTACGAGGCTGCTTTGAAGGAACACGGCTTTGCGCCGGTAGATGATCCCAGCTACGATCTGGTAAGCGTGAAGAAGGACGAGGGCTTTGTGGCTACCGCCACCGTAGCCCTGCAGCCCGAGCTGAAGCTGACCAAGACCACCGGCTTTACCTCCCAGTGCGTCACCCCGGAGGTGACCGACAAGGAGATCGACACGGTGCTGGAGCGCCGCCGCAATTACGCCGCAGAGCTGGTGCCCCACAAGGGCCCCGCTGTGAAGGGCAATGTGGTGCACATGGACTTTGAGGGCCTTCTGGACGGCGTGCCTTTTGAGGGCGGCACCGCAAAGGATCAGTCGGTGCAGCTGGGCAGCGGCCGCATGATCCCCGGTTTCGAGGACGGCATTCTGGGCCACAAGGCAGGGGACGAGTTTGAGATCAACGTCACCTTCCCCAAGAACTACCACGGCAAGGAGCTGGCAGGCAAGCCCGCCGTGTTCAAGATCAAGCTGCATGACGTGTGCGTGCGTCAGCTGCCCGCCCTGAACAGCGACTTTGCCCAGAAGATGGGCAAGGAGACCATGGAGGAGTACCGTGCCTTCGTGAAGCAGCAGCTGTTCGACGGCCGCCACGGCGGTGCGCTGAACCACGCCAAGGACATGATCCTTGGTCAGCTGGCCGATGCCACAGAGGGCGAGATCCCCAGCATTCTGGTGGAAAACGCCTACCAGCAGCAGATGCAGGTCATCCAGCAGCAGCTGCAGATGCAGCGCATGAGCCTGACCACCTATCTGAGCCAGATCCATGAGACCCGCGAGAGCTTTACTGCCAAGGTGCGTGCCGCCGCAGAGAAGAACGCCCGCGCCCGCATGGCACTGCTGCAGATCGCACAGCAGGAGAACCTGCTGCCCACCGATGAGGAGATCGACAAGCAGCTGGCTGAGCGCGCCGAAAAGACCAAAAAGACGGTCGAGGAGATCAAGGCTGGCACCGACGTTGCCGCCCTGCGCCGCAACGAGGGCATCCGCAAGGCTGCCGATTGGGTCATCGACCACTCCACCATCGAGGAAAAGGTAGAGAGCAAGTAAGCTTAAGATACAAAAAACAGCCAAGCCTGTGGGCTTGGCTGTTTTTTGTTTTGGGTGGAAATAATCACCCGGAATATTTATTATGGCGGGCTGCCTTTACATGGTTTACGATTTCAAAAAATAAAAAATTTTGTGTTTTTGAAAGCGACATCTTGCACATCCTATTAACAGACTGTATAATAAGTACATTGAAGCAGTTTCAAAAAATGAAAAATTCTTAATTTTTGAAAGCGGTTGACTCTATGAAAACAATAACGAGAGCAAACTATCTCAATAGGATCATTGAACTGAACGGCACTCCTGACATCAAGATCATCACGGGGATCCGTCGATCCGGTAAGTCCAAACTGATGCAGGCGTATATTGCATATCTGAAAAGCAATTTTGAAAACGTCAATATTATCTTTATTGACTTCATGGATCTGGCGTATGAAGAAATCAAGGAATACCATGCCTTACACGCCTATGTGGAAGAACATTATCAGGAAGGTAAAACGAACTACCTGTTTGTAGACGAGGTTCAGATGTGTCCCAAGTTTGAGTTGGCAATCAACAGCCTGTACTCTAAGGGAAAATACGACATCTATGTAACAGGCTCCAACGCTTTCCTACTGAGTACAGATCTGGCAACTCTGTTTACCGGACGCTATATTGAGATCCATGTGTTTCCTTTCAGCTTTCGGGAATATTGCCAATATTATGATGATGTTCATGATAAAGATAAACTCTTTGATGATTACTCCATTAAGGGCGGTTTGGCGGGCTCCTATGCTTACAAAACCGAAAAAGACAGAATAAATTATATCAAAGAGGTCTACGAAACCATTGTTACAAGAGATTTAGTACAGAAGTACGCTTTGCCAGACACTTTGGTTTTACAACGCCTGAGCGAGTTCCTTATGGATAACATCAGCAACCTGACTTCTCCGAATAAAGTCAGTCAGCTTCTGACAGCAAATGAGACCCCAACCAATCATGTAACCATCGGCAAGTACATTAAGTATCTGTGCAATGCTTTTGTATTTTATGATATTAAACGATACGATATCCGTGGCAAGAAATATCTTGAAAGCTCCGAGAAGTTCTACTTGTGTGACAGCGGCATTCGATATGCAATACTGGGAAGCAGAAATATAGACTATGGCAGAGTATACGAAAACATCGTTTGCATCGAACTTCTTCGCCGTGGATACGATGTTTATGTCGGCAAGCTCTATCAAAAGGAAATCGATTTTGTTGTTCAGAGAGGCAGCGAGAAGATCTATATTCAGGTAAGCGACAACATTTCCGGGCAGGAAACATTTGAAAGAGAATGTTCTCCATTGCTTCAGATTCGAGATGCTTACCCCAAAATGATCATTGCCCGAACCAGACATCCGAAACACACCTATGAAGGAATCGAGATTCACGATATAGCGGATTGGCTGCTGCAGGAGTAAAAAACAGAAATACCGTTGCAGCTGCCAGTTAAGCGCCCATTTCAAATCGTTTTTCAGGTCAGAAGGTTGAATCCCATAATGACCACGCCCAGCACCACCAGCACGACGCCGGTGGCGCGGTTCAGGGTCTTGGGGGTTGCCTTGTTGGCAAATACGGCGGCAATGCGCGCCCACAGCAGGGTAAACACCACGCACAAGCCCCACACCAGCCAATCGGGCGTGCCGCCGATCATAAAGTGGGACGCCGCACCGGTCAGGGCGGTAAAGGTCATGATGAACACGCTGGTGCCCACGGCAGTTTTCAGTTCGTACCCCAGCACACTGGTGAGGATGAGCAGCATCATCATGCCGCCGCCCGCGCCGATAAAGCCACAGATGAAGCCGATAAGCACACCGCACACCACCGACTGTACCGCACGCTTTTGTGCGCTGACCCCCTGCATGGCTTCCTTGGTGGTCATGACCGGGCGCAGGATGAACTTGACGCCCAGCAAGAAGGTCATGAACACCGAGAAGCCGCCCATGGTGGCGGAGGGCACCTTGCTGGCCACCCAGCTGCCCACCACCGTAAAGGCAAGCACGCTTGCCATCATGATCAGGCCGTTTTTGATATCCAGATTCTTGTTTTTATGGTAGGTATAGGCAGACACTGCGCTGGCAAGCACATCCGAGGAAAGGGCAATGCCCACGGCCATGTAGGGGTCCATGTGCAGAAAGGTGATGAGCATGGGGCTGATGACCGCCGCCGCGCTCATACCGGCAAAGCCGGTGCCAAGGCCGGCCCCCATGCCGGCAAAAAAGGTGACAAGCACCGTAAACAGCAAGTGCATTTTATCCATTCTCCTTTAAGATCTCGTCCAGATTTTTCCCGATGACCTCCATGGTGCGGAAAAACGCCTCCCGGGTGGCGGCATCGGTGTTTTGCAGCAGGCGGGCAAAAAAGCGCTCCTGCACCTCGCGCCCCCGTGCGATGACCGGCTGCGCCTTTTCGGTGCACAGCAGCTGGGTCTTGCGGCGGTCGCCCGCCACGGCGCGGCGCTCCAGATACCCCTCCTGCACCAAGCGGTCCACGTTTACCGACACGAGATTTGCCTTGATCTTGCGGATCTCCACGATATCCCGGGCGGTGGTGCAGTCCGGGTTGTTGGCTAAAAACATCAGGATATCAAAGGCGGTCTGTGGCAGCTTTAACTCCTGACACAGCGGCTTGCACATGGCATTGTAGGCCTGTGCAGTCTTGAAGCTGATCTCTATGGTAGGGTTCATGTGGCGCTCCTTTTGTTCTTATATGGACAGTTCATTTTTGAAGTATTATAGTTCAAATAAGGGAAGATGTCAAGAGAAAAAAAGGTCCTGAAAAGCCTGCGGCTTTTCAGGACCCAAAAATCGAACCAGTATTTCAGAACACCGCCACGGCGACCAGATGCACCAGCAGAGCGCACAGCCATGCCACGGCGCACTGGTTCACCACCATGATGGTGGCCCACTTGCCGCCAAGCTCCCGCTTGACCGAGGCCACCGCCGCGATGCAGGGGGTGTACAGCAGGCAGAACACCAGCAGCGGTGCGGCCTGTGCCGGGGTGAGGGCTGCGGTCAGGGCAGCGGTAGAGCCGAAGAGGATGAGCAGGGAGGACACCACGCTCTCCTTGGCCATAAAGCCGGTGATGAGAGCGGTGGAGATGCGCCAGTCCGCAAAGCCCAGCGGGGCAAACAGCGGGGCGATATCGCCCGCGATGCGCGCCAGAATGCTGGTCTGCGGGTCAGCAGTCAGCGACAGATGCAGGTCAAAGTTCTGCAGGAACCAGATGACGATGGTGGCGACAAAAATGACCGTGAAGGCCTTCTGCAAGAAGTCCCGCGCCTTTTCCCACAGCAGCTGCGCCACGTTCTTCAGGCCGGGCAGGCGGTAGTTGGGCAGCTCCATGACAAAGGGCACGGCCTCGCCCTTGAACACGGTGCTCTTGAGCAGCAGTGCCGCCAGCACGCCCACCAGAATGCCGGTGAAGTACAGCAGCACCATCACAAGCCCCGCGTACTTGGGGAAGAAGGCCGCCGCAAACAGGCTGTAAATGGGCAGCTTTGCCGAGCAGCTCATGAACGGGGTGAGCAGGATGGTCATTTTGCGGTCGCGCTCCGAGGGCAGGGTGCGGCTTGCCATCACGCCGGGCACGGTGCAGCCAAAGCCGATGAGCATGGGCACGATGCTGCGGCCGGACAGGCCGATGCGGCGCAGCAGCTTATCCATCACAAAGGCCACACGCGCCATGTAGCCGGTATCCTCCAGCATGGAGAGGAAGAAGAACAGCACCACGATGATGGGCAGAAAGCTCAGCACGCTGCCCACGCCGGTAAAGATGCCGTCGATGACCAGCGAGTGCACCGCCGCGTTGACGTTCCAGTTGGTCAGGGCGGTGTCCACAACGCCGGTCAGGGCGTCGATGCCCATTTCCATGAGGTTCTGGAAGAACAGGCCGATAACGTTGAAGGTAAGGAAGAACACCAGACCCATGATGGCGATAAACGCCGGGATGGCGGTGTACTTGCCGGTAAGGAACTTGTCGATGCGGTTGGAGCGCAGCTGCTCCTTGCTTTCGTGGGGCTTGACCACCGTCTGCGCCACCAGCTCCTGAATAAAGGAGAACCGCATATCCGCAATGGCGGCGGCGCGGTCCAGCCCGCGCTCCTGCTCCATCTGCACGATGATATGCTCGATCATTTCTTTTTCGTTGGGGTCCAGCTTCAGCGCTTCCTCAATGCGGGGGTCGCCCTCCACCAGCTTGGTGGCGGCGAAACGCACCGGGATGCCCGCTGCCTTGGCGTGATCCTCGATGAGGTGCAGAATGCCGTGGATGCAGCGGTGCACCGCGCCGCCGTGGTCATCCTCGCTGCAGAAGTCCATGCGCCCGGGGCGCTCCTGATACTTTGCCACATGGACAGCGTGGTCTACCAGCTCGTCCACGCCCTCGTTCTTGGCGGCGGAGATGGGGATGACCGGGATGCCAAGCATGGCCTCCATCTTGTTGATGCGCACCGTGCCGCCGTTGCCGCGCATTTCGTCCATCATGTTCAGCGCCAGCACCATGGGGATATCCAGCTCCATCAGCTGCATGGTCAGGTAGAGGTTGCGCTCGATGTTGGTGGCGTCCACGATGTTGATGATGCCGGTGGGCTTTTCGCCGATGATGAACTGCCGGGTAACGATCTCCTCGCTGGAATAGGGGGACATGGAGTAGATGCCCGGCAGGTCGGTGACCTCAGTCTCCGGGTGACCCTTGATGGCACCGCTCTTGCGGTCCACCGTCACGCCCGGAAAGTTGCCGACGTGCTGGTTGGAACCGGTGAGCTGGTTGAACAGGGTGGTCTTGCCGCAGTTCTGGTTGCCCGCCAGCGCAAAGGTCAGGGTCTTATCCTCCGGCAGGGGATGCTCCCCCTCCTTGGTGTGGTACTTGCCGCCCTCGCCAAGACCCGGGTGCTCCACCATTTTTCCGTCCACCGGGACGTGCACCGCCGGGGTCTTTTCGGTGGGGATCACGGTGATCTGTGCCGCGTCGTCCAGACGCAGGGTCAGCTCATAGCCGTGGATGCGCAGCTCCATGGGGTCGCCCATGGGCGCCAGCTTTACCAGCGTGACCTCTGCCCCGGGGATCAGACCCATATCCAGAAAATGCTGCCGCAGTGCGCCTGCACCGCCCACAGTCTCCACTATGGCGCTTTTGCCGATCTGTAACTCTTTTAACGTCATATCCGTTGCCTTCTTTTATATGTACTGTTCTTATGTGTTAGTCTGTGTTAACAAATGTAGTATAGGCTAACTGACAGCGGATGTCAAGAGAGAATATGGACACAAAAAAAGCACCGCACACTCTCAGGCGAGAATATGCGGTGCTCCGGTTCAAATCATGATTACTTCACGGTGTGGTAGCCATCGGGGTTGTTCTTCTGCCAGTTCCAGCTGTCGGCGCACATCTCCTCGATGCCGTACTCAGCCACCCAGCCCAGCTCGTTCTTGGCCTTGGTGGGGTCGGCGTAGCACTCGGCGATATCACCGGGGCGGCGGGGATCGATGACGTAGGGGATCTCCTTGCCGCAGGCCTTGGAGAAGGCGTGGATGACATCCAGCACACTGTAACCCTTGCCGGTGCCCAGATTGCAGATGAAGAGACCGCAGCCGGTCTCCAGCTTGCGGATGGCGCACACATGGCCCCGGGCCAGATCCACAACGTGGATGTAGTCACGCACACCGGTGCCGTCCGGGGTGGGGTAGTCGTTGCCAAAGACGTGCACCTTTTCCAGCTTGCCCACAGCCACCTTGGCAATGTAGGGCATCAGGTTATTGGGGATGCCGTTGGGGTCCTCGCCGATCAGGCCGCTCTTGTGGGCGCCGATGGGGTTGAAGTAGCGCAGCAGCGCCACATTCAGGCTGGGGTCAGCCTTGCAGACGTCCTGCAGAATGCGCTCGGTAAAGGCCTTGGTGGTGCCGTAGGGGTTGGTGGTAGCGCCCACAGGGAAGTCCTCGGTGATGGGCACACTGGCGGGGTCGCCGTAGACGGTAGCGGAGGAGCTGAACACGAAGTTGTGGCAATCATGATGGCGCATCACGTCCAGAATGACCAGTGTGCAGTTGAGGTTATTGTAGTAGTACTCGATGGGCTTGGACACGCTCTCGCCCACAGCCTTGTAGGCTGCAAACTGGATGACGGCGGTGATGTCCGGGCACTCGGAGAAGATCTTCTCCACGTCCTCGCGGCGGGTCATGTCCGCCTTGTAGAAGCGGAAATCCTTGCCGGTGATCTGCTTGACCCGGTCCAGAACCACAGGGGAAGCGTTATAATAGTTATCTGCCACCACGATATCATAGCCAGCGTTCAACAGTTCGATGCAGGTGTGGCTGCCGATGTAGCCGGCACCGCCGGAAACTAAAATTGCCATAGCCGAGTACCTCTCTCACATAGTATTTCTTGCTTTTTCTCTTTGCGCCGGGCGCTGCCCGGTCTGCTTAAAGCATACCGCTTTTTGCCGCAGACCGCAAGGGGCGCTTTCTTTATTCAGATATATTTTTGTTGCATCTTCATGCAACGCACTTTTGATTGACAGAGATTTTTCGCACTTTTCACATGGAGAGAATGCGCCGTTTGTGCAAAACATAGAAATGGCGGGAGTTTTCCTGCCACGCAAAAAACGTCTGCCGGAGCAGACGTTTTTGCATGGTGTATCATTCTTTAAAGCTTTCCGCACTGTTTGCCGGTGAAGAACCGCAGGGTGGTGGTGGCGCGGAACACCTTGCCTGCCCGCAGGACCGTAGAGGGGAACTCCGGGTGAGAGGGGCTGCAAGGATAGTGCTGGGTCTCCAAGGCAAAGCCTCCGTACTTCCGCAGCGGCTCGCCGCCCTTGCCCGGGGCGGGGCAGTCCTGCAAAAAGTTGCCGGTGTACAGCTGGATGCCCGGCTGGGTGGTGTACAGCTTCATGCTGATGCCGGTCTTATCGCTGGTAGCCCATGCGCAGATGCTCTGGCTGGAACCGCGTGCGCGGTCGATGACATAGCAGTGGTCGTAGCCGCCGCCCACCATAGTGGTCTGGGGGAAGCCGGTATCGATCTCCTTGCCGATGGTCTTACCGGCGGTAAAGTCCATGGGGGTGTTCGCTACGGGCAGGATATTGCCGGTGGGACAGGTGGTATTGTTGCCCTCCAGATAGCGGGAGGCGTAGATGCGCAGCTTCTGGTTCAGCACATCGCCGCCGCCGTCCAGATTGAAGTAGCTGTGGTTGGTCAGGTTTACAAGGGTGTCGGCGTCCGAGGACACACGGTAGTCCATGCGGAAGGTGTTGTCATCGGTAAGGGTGTAGCGCACCGCGATCTTCAGCGTACCGGGAAAGCCGTCCTCGCCGTCGGGGCTTACAGCTTCCATCAGCAGAGTATCGCCGAAGTATTTCACCTCATAGATTTTCCGGGAAAAGCAGCCGTGCAGATGATGCTCGCCGCAGTTTTTTTCCAGCTGGTAGGTCTTGCCGCCCAAGGTAAAGACGGCGTTTTCGATGCGGTTGGCGTAGCGTCCCACAAAAGCACCGCAGCAGGTGCTGCCGGACGAGGTAAAGTCGTTCTCGTAATCTGCCATGGTGTCGTGACCCAGCACCACATCCACCGGGCCGTTTTTAGCCGGGACGATGATATTTTTGATCACGCAGCCGTAATCCAGCACGCTGACGGACATTCCTCCGGGGTTTGAGAGGATGTACTCGGTAACATTAGCGCCCTCTTTGGTCACACCGAAGGGCTTGGAACGGATCTGTGCCATTGGGCCTCGCCTCCTAAAACTTTTTTCGGAAATGCAAAAGGGGGCAGACTGCCCCCTTTTGCATTTTGTCTGTATTTATGATTATATCACAGTTTTACAGTTTTGTGTTGGAATCCTTTTAGAATTACCATCCAATTTTTACGGTAATTTTTTGTTAGAATCATCGAAAGTGCCTACAATGGGACGGCTGGGTGCGGGGAAGTCACCCCTTCCGTCATCGCCTGCGGCGATGCCACCTTCCCCGAAAGGGGGAGGTGGCATGCGGGGTCACCCCTTCCGTCAAAGCCTGCGGCTTTGCCACCTTCCCCAAGGGGACGGCTTCAGTGGTGGCGGTAAACTTTCCGGCATAGCGCAAAGGCGTCCCCTTGGGGGAGCTGGCGCGCAGCGCCTGAGGGGGTCGGCTTAGCTGCCCACAATACCAAAAAGCGCCCCGCACTTCCGGTGGAAATGCGGGGCGCTTTGGTGATACGGGCTGTAAGCCTTATGCCTCCGGCTGAGGCTGTGCCGCAGAGGACTGGGCGGCAATGAACTCGGCGGCATCGTCCGGGATGTCGTCCAAGTCCTCGTCGCTGCCGATGTCCACGTTGAGCGGCGGCTTCTTGAACAGGATATCGTACAGGATCGGCACGATATACAGGGTCATCAGGGTGGCGTAGCTCAGGCCGCAGATGATGACGATGGCCATGCCGCTCATCAGCTGGCTTGCCATATCGTTGCTGAACACCATTTGCAGCATTGCCAGCACGGTGGTCAGGGTGGTCATCAGAATGGGGCGCATACGGGTCTTGCCGGTGGCCACCAGCGCGGCGCGGCGCTCCATGCCGCCCATACGCAGCTGGTTGGCGTAGTCCACGAACACGATGCCGTTGTTGACGACCGTACCCATCAGCACGATGAAGCCCATCAGGGAGATCATGGTCAGCTGCTGGCCGGTGAGCAGCAGACCCAGCAGACCGCCGGTAAAGGCCAGCGGCACGGTGAACAGAACGATGAAGGGGGACAGCAGGCTCTGGAACTGTGCCACCATGACAAGGTACACAAAGGGCAGTGCCAATGCCATCCACTGGATCATCTCGTTGGTCATATAGTTGACGCTGTCGCTCTCGCCGCCCATGGAGAAGGAGCAGCCCTCCGGCATCTCATCGGTGAGGGCAAAGGCATCCAGCGCCTTTTTCACGGCACGGGCCTGCACCGTGGTGTTATAGCCCGGGGCAGTCTCGGCAGTGACGGTGACGAACTGGTTCCGGTTCTCACTGGTGATGGAGTCCGGCGCGGTGCCGGTGGTCCAGCTGGCGATATCCGACAGCTTGCAGGTGCCGGTGGCGGTGGTGCCGTCTGCGGACATGACGCTGGTCTCAAAGGTCATATCCATCATGTTTTCCTTGGTCAGGGGATCCAGATTGTTGCTGATCTGCACATCCATGGTGGTGCCGTCCACGGTAACAGGGGTCTGTGCCGTGGTGGTGGTGGTCAGCTTTGCCGCGATCTGCTGGTACACCTGCGCAACGGTCAGGCCGTTGGCGCGCACCTTATCGCGGTCCACCTGCAGGATGATGGTGGAATCGCCCGCACCCAGACCGTTGGTGGCGTTCTGGAAGCCCTCGGTGTTGTTCACGATGTCTACCACCTTCTCGGACAGGGCGGTCAGGGTCTCGGCGTCAGTGCCGTAGACCTTGATGGTCAGACCGGTGGACAGCTGACTGGTCAGGTCATCGGTCATGCCGTACTGCTGGACGGTGGCGGTGCAGTCCGCCACCCCGGCCACGGCTTCTTCCATGGCTTTGCAGGCGGTGTCGATCTTGGAAGAAGAGAGTTCCTCGTTGAGCTTGACGTTGATCTTATACTTGCCGTAGCCGTTGGCGGCGTTCAGCAGGTCGGTGATGGTGGAGGGCAGGCCGAGGTTGGAAACATCCATGCCCGACACGGTGTTGTCGGGGGTAATGCCTACCTCCTCTACGCCGTCCACGGCCATCACGGCCTGCACCACCTTACCGGCCACATCGTAGGACTCCTCCTTCGAGAGGGTGTCGGTGGTAGAAAGGGTGATCATGGCCTCGTTGCTGGTGCTGGTGGGCAGCAGCACGATGCCCATGGAGACCACCTGCCAGCAGCAGAACACCAGCAGCAGCACTGCGGCTGCCAGCGGTACAAAGCGATTTTTCAGCGCCTTTTCCAGACTGCGGCCGTAGGCGTTCTGGATCTTATCGAACCATGCCAGCTTTTTGGGCTGGGCGTTCTTCAGCACGGTAGCCGAGGCGGCGGGCACCACGGTCAGTGCCACGATCAGGGAAGCCATCAGGCAGTAGCCGATGCACAGAGACATGGGGCCCATCAGGCTGCGGATGAGGCTGGCAGAGAACACTGCCGGCAGGAACACGCACACCGAGGTAAGGGTAGACGCCACAACGGACATCCCCACCTGACGTGCGCCCTGCACCGCCGCGCGGGCGGCGGGCACGCCGCGGCCGCGCAGACGGTAGATGTTCTCGATGACGACCACCGAGTTATCCACCAGCATGCCGATGCCCAGCGAAAGACCCGCCAGCGTCATGACGTTCAGGTCCAGACCGGTGAAGTACATCAGCACCACGGCAAACAGCACCGACAGAGGGATACTGACGCCGACCACCAGCGTGGGTTTGACGTCCTTCAGGAAGATGGCCAGCACGATGATGGCCAGTGCGGCACCCACCAGCATACTGGTGAGGATGCTCTTGATCAGGATGCTGATGTAGTTGCCCTGATTGGACAGCACTACAACGTGCAGACCATCGTACTGGGCTTCCAGCTCCTTGAAAGCGTCCAGACAGTTGGCAGATACGTCACCTGCGCTGGAGCTGTCGTCCTTGTAGATCTTCAGCACCGAAGCCTGCTCGCCGTTCAGGCGGGTATAGCTGTCAGCGGCGTTGTCGATGATCTCCACGTCTGCCACATCAGAAAGGCGCACGTCGCCGTAGCCCTCCACATGGAGCAGCAGGGCCCCGCGGATATCCTCCACGCTGTCGTATTCCTCACCCACCTTCAGCAGCCACGACTCGCCGCTTTCGTCCTTGACGTAACCGGCGGGCATGGAGAAGTTCTGGGCGTAGATGAGGGTGGCAAGGGTCTTGATATCCAGCTGCTTGGCCACATCGGCGCTGGCAAGGGCTTTTTCCCTGGCGGCCTCATACTGGAGCTTTGCCTCGCTGAGCTGCTTTTCGTACTCGTTCAGCATCTCACGGGCATCCGTAAACTGCATATAGGCAACCAGCTGCTGCTGGGTAAAGTTGCCCAGCGCTTTGGAGAACTCTGCCATCATGCCGGGCACATTGTCCATGGCTTTGATGGTGTCCTCCAGCGTCTTGTAGATGACGTTCAGGCTGTCCTGCAGCTGCAGCTCGTCTGCAAGGTCTGCTGCGCCCTCGCCCTGCGTGCCGGTCTCGGTGTTGATGCGGTTCTGCAGGGTCTGCAAAGCAGAGGAAAGCTTATCCGTGATATCGCGCAGCTCGGACACGATCTCGATGAGGGAATCGATATCCCGCATACCGGTGCTGTTGAACTTGTCCAGCACCCGCTGCAAACCGGCCTGCACCTCGATCAGTGCCTGCTGCACCTCGGGCTCCTTGACCACGGCGATCAGGTTGTTGACGCTTTGCAGCAGCGCCTCGGCCTGCTTGCGCACCACCTCTACGGCGTCGCCGACCTCAGAGCTCAGGGTGCCCATGACAGTGTTGGACACCGTGTTGCCGAAGTTTTTGTACTGCTTATCGTATTCCGCGCGGCCGGCCTTGATCTTGGCCTCGGCCTCCTCCAGCTGGGCGTGTGCTGCTTCCAGCTGGGTGTCGATGAGCTCCATCAGCTTTTCGTTGATGGCATCCACCTTTTCCTGATTCAGCTGCACCTGCACCAGCTGCTCCACAAGGCCGCTGGAGGATACGCTGGACACACCGCCCTTGCGCTGGACGTAGGGGGTCATGGTGTTCTTGATAAAATCAGAAAGCTCGTACACCGAACTGCCCTCGCGGCTGACAGCCACGGTCATAAAGGCGTTCATGTTCACGCTGTACTGTATCACAGAAGGGGTCAGGGCGGTATCCGGCAGGTCGCTCTTAGCCTGATCCAGCTTGTTGGACACCTGCACCATTGCGCTGTTCATGTCCGTATCGTCCACGAACTTCATCAGCAGCAGGCTGTAATTCTCAGCCGAGGTGGCGGTGATATTTTCCACACCGGGCACTGTAAGCGCGTTTTGCAGCACATCCGAGACCTCGGTCTCCACACGCTCCGGGCTGGCACCGGGATACACGGTGACCACCATCAGATACGGTGTGCTGACATCCGGCAGCAGGTTCGTTTTCATCTTGGTGATCGACACAAAGCCGAGCATCAGCACCATGATGACTGCAACCAGCACCGTAAATGGTTTTTTGACACTGAATTTTTCCATCTTTTCCTACCGTTTCTCTGCAGCACCGCCCGGCACAGCAGTTTCTCCACCTTCGTGGGGCAATGGGTTCCTAACATTCCTATTATACACGCAAGGCGCGTGCTTTCAATAGCGGGGCGGCGAATCTTTTTGCGAAAGTTTTGTCAAAATCTGCAAAACGCACAACTTTTCCGTCCCAAAACCGGCATTCTGCCTGCCATCCTCCCCTCTGCCGCCGGACTGAATTCCGACACTTTTTCCCATACTGCATACGGTTGAGCAGGGGGAATCATTGCAGGGGAGGGGAAATTTCACTCCCTCAGTCAAAACCTGACGGTTTTGCCAGCTCCCTCGGGGAGGGAGCCTCTGGCGTAACCGGAAGGTTTGCGGTTTGGATGGAAAGTTTTTGCCTGCCGTCAGCGTACAAGGACGCTCCGCTGGGCCAGAGGCAGGGAGGGGTGTTCCGACTCCCCCCTCCC
>OGYR01000773.1_pt1 | contig 14955 bp, 17 predicted proteins | sample 1576661 | NCBI WGS metagenome assembly OGYR01 (sample SAMEA3541490, study PRJEB24748) | human gut metagenome | biome: human gut; feature: human-associated habitat; material: faeces | place: China | collected 2012
GAAAAAGGGGTTCTGAAAAGCCCGCAGGCTTTTCAGAACCCCAAATTAAAAATCTATTTTCCGCTATTTATGCGCAGAGCAACGCGGAGCGCATTCCCAATCGTTCTCTAAAAGCTGTTACTTCCCAGCGGGGAGTTCCTTCTCCCGCTCTTCTTTCAGGATAGCGGTGGCACGCTGCATGGTGGCAGCGGCGCGGCGCAGCTCTTCGTCTCCAAGCTCCGTGCGCATCCGGCGGTAGCAGCGCTGCAAAAGCGCCTGCTCCTCTGCCATCAGCTCCACCGCCTTGCTGGAAAGTTCCACATAGGTGCGCCCGGCCTCGCGGTCGGTTTTCCATGTTACAAAGCCGCTGTCCTGCAGCTTCTCGATGCCCTTGGAAAGCTCGGTCACCCGCAGCCCCATGGCGGCGGCAAGGTCGGCAAGATAGAGCTTTTCGCCGGGATGTGCCTCCTGCTCTACCTTGATATAATACAGGATGAGATAATCTGCCCGCTGGATGGTGCTGAACACCTTATCCACGTTGAGCTCGTGGAGGAAGAACCATTCCCCCTGATGCTGCTGCAACTCTTCCATGCTGATGCCCTCCCTTTATGCCCGCTGGCTGCGCGGGATATAATCATGGGTGCCGCCAAGGCTCTTGTAGGCCGGACGGATGATCTTGTTGGCGCTGAGCAGCTCCTCGATGCGGTGGGCGCTCCAGCCCATGACGCGCGCCACGGCAAACAGCGGGGTGTACAGCTCCATGGGGATGCCCAGCATCTCGTACACAAAGCCGCTGTAAAAGTCCACGTTGGGGCTGACGCCCTTGAAGATCTTGCGCTCCTGCGCGATCAGCTGGGGTGCCATGCGCTCGATACGGGTGTAGAGAGAAAGATCCTTGTCCCGGCCTTTTTCGTGGGCAAGCTGCTCCACATAACCCTTGAACACCACCTCGCGCGGGTCGCTGAGGGAGTAGACGGCGTGACCCATGCCGTAGATCAGCCCCTTGCGGTCAAAGGCCTCGCCGTGGAGCAGCTTTTTCAGGTAGGCTTCCAGCTCCTCGTCGTCCTCGATGTCGTGGAGGTTGTCCCGGATGTTCTGCATCATGTGCATGACCATCAGGTTTGCACCGCCGTGGCGCGGGCCCTTGAGGGAGCACAGCGCCGCCGCCATGGCCGAGTAGGTGTCGGTGCCGGAGGAGGTGACCACGCGGGTGGTAAAGGTGGAGTTGTTGCCGCCGCCGTGCTCGGCGTGCAGCAGCAGCGCCACGTCCAGTACGCGGGCTTCCAGCGGGGTGTACTGCATATCCGGCCGCAGCATCCGCAAAAAGTTCTCTGCGGTGGAAAGGCTGGGGTCCGGACGGTGGATATACATACTGGCGTCTTTTTCGTAGTGGTTATAGGCGTGGTAGCTGTACACCGCCAGCATGGGAAAAATGCCCGCCAGCTGGATGCTCTGGCGCAGCACATTGGCGGTATCCAGATCTGCCGCCTTGGGGTCGTAGGAGGCCAGCGTCAGCACGCTGCGTGCCATGCTGTTCATGATGTCGTGGCTGGGTGCCTTCATAATGACATCGCGGGTAAAGTTGGTGGGCATGGTGCGGCACTCGCCCAGCACCGCACAGAACTGTTCCAGCTGCTCCGGGGTGGGCAGCTGACCAAACAGCAGCAGATAGCCCGCCTCCTCAAAGGCAAAGCGGCTGCCGCGGCTGCCGTTGATGAGGTCTTTTACGTCATAGCCGCGGTACAGCAGCTGACCGTCTGCCGGGTGCTTGACCCCGTCCACATACTGGAACGCCCGGATGTCCGAGATGTTGGTCAGACCTGCCAGCACGCCCTTGCCGGTCTCGTCGCGCAAACCGGCCTTGACCCCGAACTCCCGATAAAGGTCTTTGGGGATGCGGTCATGCTCTGCGCAAAGGGGCTGCTGCTGGTCGAAGTAGCTTAATACATTCTGCAAATGATCCATGTGTCTGGCTGCTCCTTTCCTGTTCGTCCATATCAGTTTCTCATTTTTCAATTGTTTTTATATTACAGAACGGATATTTCGCTGTCAACCAACATTTTGTAAAAAAATATAAAACAATTCAGCCATAGGGGTCGTACAGATCGTACTCCTCCGTCTCCTGATGCTTCTCTTCCAGCACCCGGATGGCCTGCTCCAAGGCGCTCTGAGAGCAGCCGCTCTCGCTTACCAGCGCATGGACGGCGGCGGCAAGGTCGCCGTCAAACAGGGTATCCAGCCGCTGCCGCATACAGTACACGCCGTAAGCCCGCCGGGTGACCAGCGGCACATACACGTTGCAGTTGCCCTGCTTTGCCGACCGGACCCAGCCTTTTTCCTCCAGCCGATAGAGAAAATTCAGCACCGTAGCTGCTGCCCAGCCGGTGGCCTTGAGCTTCTGGCTGATATCCCGCCGCGCCGCCGCGCCCGGGCACGTCCACACCGCAAGCATCACCTGTTCTTCCGCCGCCGAAAGCGGCCGCAGGGTATCCGGTAAGCCGTACATCTGTTGTACCTCCGTAAATATTTTTAGCGGGCAAGCCCTCTCAGGCGCTCCCGCGCCAGCTCTCCCGAAGGGAGAGCCAAGCCGTAAAGTTCATCGCTAAAGTATTAGATTCAATGAGAAAGTTTCCGGTTGCGCTCTTGCCTCTCCCTTTGGGAGAGGTGGATTTGCGAAGCAAAGACGGAGAGGGCGCACGCCGTTAGCCCCACCGTTGAAGTTCAGATGTAATAAAAAAGTTCCCGCCACTGCTAAGGCGTCCCCTTGGGGGAGCTGGCTGCGACCAACGGGAGCAGACTGAGGGGGTTCGCCAAAACCTCTCCGAGGGAGCTGGCAAAACCATCAGGTTTTGACTGAGGAAGTTTTCTTTTACATTTGTCTTAGTATTTCCAGTATACCGCATTTTTGCCAAAGGTGCAAGGGCGGAAAATCCGCATGGAATCAAGGCACAGTGCACTTCTTTTACAATCGTCTTATATTTTGTCCCTACACGGCGCACATTTGTATGCTTTGTGCCATCAGGCGGGGTACAGGGGCCATATCTTTGTGCAAAGATGCTCTTGTTTTCGGCAGGGAAAAACCGGTATACTACGGCTACGGAAAGCAACAGACGCACCGCAAAACTAGCGGTGCTGCGTAATAGGCGTATCACAGGAAAAGGAGAGGTTCATTATGGCACGAGTATATAACTTCAGCGCAGGCCCCAGCATGCTGCCCGAAAAGGTGCTGCGGCAGGCACAGGCCGAGCTGCTGGAATACGGCGACAGCGGTCAGAGCGTCATGGAGATGAGCCACCGCAGCAAGTGGTTCGATGCCATCATCAAGGACACCGAAGCTTCCCTGCGCCGGGTGATGAACATTCCCGATAACTACAAGGTGGGCTTCTTTCAGGGCGGCGCTACCCAGCAGTTCGCCATGGTGCCGCTGAACTTTATGACCACCGGCAAGGCAGACTACATCGTGTCCGGCAACTTCTCGGGTCTGGCTGCCAAGGAGGCCGCCAAGTTCGGCGAGGCCAAGATTGTAGCATCCAGCAAGGATAAAAATTTCACTTATATCCCGGATGTAAACGCTATCGACTACGACAAGGACGCCAGCTACATCCACATCTGCCAGAACAACACCATCTTCGGCACCCAGTATGTGGAGCTGCCGCAGGTGGAGGGTGTGCCGCTGGTGGCAGATATGAGTTCCATGATCCTTTCCAAGCCCGTGGATGTCAGCAAGTACGGCTGCATCTACTTTGGCGTGCAGAAGAACGTAGCCCCCGCCGGTATGGCCATTGCCATCATCCGGGACGACCTGCTGGGTCACGCCGCAGATAACGTGCCCACCATGATGAACTACACCACCCTGCTGGCCAAGGACAGTATGTACAACACCCCGCCGTGCTGGTGCATCTACATGACCGGTCTGGTGCTCAAGTATCTGGAAAACGACATCGGCGGTCTGGCCAATATGCAAAAGATCAACGAAGCCAAGGCCAAGGTGCTGTACGATTATCTGGACGGGCAGGAGTTCTTCACAAATCCTGTGGAGCACCGCTACCGCAGCACCATGAACGTCACCTTCACCAGCCCCAACCCGGACATGGACAAAAAGTTCTGCGCCGAAGCCGCCGAGGCGGGCTTCGTGAACCTGAAGGGTCACCGTCTGGTAGGCGGTATGCGCGCTTCCATCTACAACGCCATGCCTGCCGAGGGTGTGGACAAGCTGGTGGACTTCATGGAGAAGTTCCGCAAAGAGAACGCATAACCCCTCTCAGCCTCACTTCGTTCGGCAGCTCCCCCGAGGGGGGAGCTTTTTATCAGAAGAACAACATGATAGAGCCCGCTTTATAAGCTCGCCCTTCGGGAGAGCTGGCACGGCGCAAGCCGTGACTGAGAGGGTTCCTGTATAATAGAAGGGAAATCTGGACTATGTACACCATCAAAACGCTCAACGCCATCAGCCCGGTGGGGCTTGCAAAGCTGCCCAAGAACCAGTTCGATGTCACGGTGGATGCCGACGCCCCGGACGGTATTCTGGTGCGCAGCGCCGACCTTTTGAACACCACCTTCAACGACAATCTGCTTGCTATCGCCCGCGCCGGTGCGGGTGTGAACAACATCCCGCTGGAGCGCTGCAGCGAGCAGGGCATCGTGGTGTTCAACACCCCGGGTGCCAACGCCAATGCCGTGGCAGAGCTGGTCATCGGCATGCTCATTGCAGGCAGCCGCAACGTGGCCGCCGCCGCCCAGTGGTGTCAGGGTCTGGCCGGTGACCCGGCCATGTCCAAGAGCGTGGAAAAGGGTAAAAAGCAGTTCGTGGGCAACGAGATCAAGGGCAAGACCCTTGGCGTCATCGGTCTGGGTGCCATCGGCTCCCGGGTGGCAAACTGCGCCATCGAGCTGGGCATGGAGGTCTACGGCTACGACCCCTACATCTCCATTGAAGCAGCATGGAACCTGAGCAGTCAGGTGCATCACTGCGTAAACCTGAACGATATGCTGCCCCTGTGCGACTACATCACCATCCATGTGCCCTACCTGCCCACCACCAAGGACACCATCAACACCCAGACCCTTGCCCTGTGCAAGGATGGTGTCAAGATTTTGAACTACGCCCGCGGCGAGCTGGTGAACACCGCCGCCCTGCTGGAAGCCATGGACAGCGGCAAGGTGTCCGGCTACATGACCGACTTCCCCTCCGAAGCCATTCTGGGTCGTCCCGGCATCGTGTGCACCCCGCACCTTGGCGCTTCCACCCCGGAAGCCGAGGACAACTGCGCCATCATGGCGGCGCAGGAGCTGAGCGATTACCTGCGCAACGGCAACATTACCCACTCGGTCAACCTGCCGGAGGTGCACCAGCCCCGCGCCGGCGGCAAGCGCATCTGCATCATCCACAAGAACGAGCCGGGCATGATCAGCCAGATCACCGCCCTGACCACCGAAGCGGGTCTGAACATCGAAAACATGGTGAACAAGAGCAAAAAGAACATGGCCTACACCATGCTGGACGCCACCGGTGCCGTGGATGCCCGCCTGAGCGAGAAGCTGAGCAGCATCCCCGCCGTCATCCGGGTGCGCATCCTGTAACAGCAAAAATACACGAGACATAAAAAAGGTGAAGTGGCCAGCGGTCACTTCACTTTTTTATAAAAGATCCACACCCGGCAAAGCTGACCGGGGCAGTCATCGCATGAGCTGCTTTCATTCATGATATGAACCAGATGAAAAAACAGACGGGTCATATCCCTTGACTTCAGTCCCCCGGGGGAGTATACTCCGTGGCAGTGAAATATTCGGCTATGACGAGAAAGAGTACCCGGAAAGAATGCCGCAGAGAGCTGCCGGTTTGGTGTAAGGCAGTGCAGGGCGTCCGTGGGAAGATCCTCTCCGAGCTTTCCGGCTGAATGGGCGGTGTCTACGCCCCAGTAAGCAGGAACGGCAGGCCCCCGTTATCACGGGCCGCGCATTGTTGGATGCGCACTGAGGGGCCGGGCTTTGCACCGGCAATAAGAGTGGTACCGCAGAGGAGTTTATACGCCTTTGTCTCTTACGAACCGTAAGGGGCAAAGGCGTTTTTGTTTGCGGGAAAGCCATTTCCCGGATGTTTCATTGCCTTTACATCCGCAAAAATAGTGTTCAGAAAAAAGGAGAGTTTATCATGAAAACATTGGAAAAAGTAAGCGACTTTGTGGGCAAGTACATGGCCGCCATCGTCATTGTGGTGGCGGCACTGGCGCTGCTGTTCCCCGGCACCTTCAGCGTGGTAAAGACCGCATGGGTCAACACCTTGCTGGGCATCGTCATGTTCGGCATGGGTCTTACCCTGAAGCCGGAGGACTTCAAGGTGGTGTTCAGCCGCCCGAAAGACGTGATCATTGGCTGCATTGCGCAGTTCACCCTGATGCCCTTCCTTGCATGGGCGCTGACGCAGCTGTTCCACCTGCCCACCGAACTGGCTATCGGCGTCATCCTTGTGGGTACCTGCCCCGGCGGCACCTCCTCTAACGTGATGACCTATCTGTCCAAGGGCGACGTTGCACTGTCCGTCGGTATGACTGCCGTTTCCACCGTGCTGGCACCCTTCCTGACTCCCCTGCTGACCCTGCTGTATGCCGGTCAGCGCGTGGATGTGAACCCCGTAAATATGTTCCTGTCCATCGTCAAGGTGGTGCTGGTGCCCATCGCACTGGGCTTTGTGGTCAACCACTTCTTCCACGCCTTCACTCAGAACGCCGTCCGCGTGCTGCCGCTGGTCTCCACCACCGCCATCGTGCTCATCATCTGCGCCGTTGTTTCTGCAAACTCCGCCAAGATCATGACCAGCGGCCTGCTGATCCTTGCCGTGGTCATCCTGCACAACCTGCTGGGCTACCTCACCGGCTTTGGCGTGGGCAAGCTGCTGAAACTGGATACCACCAAGTGCCGCGCGATCTCCATCGAGGTTGGTATGCAGAACTCCGGTCTGGCCACCTCGCTGGCCGCTGCCCACTTTGCACAGTATCCGCTGGCAACTATCCCCGGCGCTGTGTTCTCGGTGTGGCATAACATTTCCGGTGCTGTCCTTGCCAATTTCTTTGCCCGCACCGCAGAGAAGAAGGACTGATCTTATACAATCAATAAGGGGCTGCTGCACAAGGTTTCTTCCCTGTGCAGCAGCCCCTGTTTTGTTTATTGCAGGCAGCGTCTCAGCTCCGGTATTCCGCCGGCAGCTGCTCCATGGCCTGCCACTTGTCCATGGCTTCTTCCAGCTTCATGCCCTTGGCCACTGCATCGCGGCGGCAGGCGTTGACAGCCTGGATCTCCTTCATCTTGGCACCGGTCAGGGCGTAGCCCTTCATGGCGATGAGGGTAGCCGCCCAAGCCACCATGGGGATAATGCAGAACAGCACGATGACCACCCAGTTCATGCCCGGGGTGTAGGGGTCATACTGAGTGGGCAGGCTCTGCAAGCCTACAAAGCTGACCGCAATGCCCACAACGGTAGCGGACAGACTGGACACCAGCTTATCCACCAAACTGAACAGGGTACCCATGATGCCGGGGATGTAGCTGCCGCTGCGGTAGGTCTCGTAGTCGGAGCAGTCGGCAACCATGGGGATGGGCATATCGGCGGTGGCGTAGTACGCGCCGTAGCCGATGCCGAAGAAGGCGATGAACAGGATGGTGTACAGATTCAGGGACAGGCCGTTCTCCCCCAGAATAGACAGGGTGAAGGCGTCACCGCGGCCTTTGCAACAGTGCTGCCCTCGGCGTCCAGCAGCTCCACCGCAACCGTTCCCTCGCCTTCCACCAGCGTTTCCACCTGAATGTCGGCGCTGCCCTCTTTCAGGGTGGGGGTGATCTTTACCCCGGTGTCGCCAAGGTGGCCCAGAGCAATGTGGTTCTTGTTCACCACCAGCAGGCTCACATCCCGGTAGATGCCGCCGTAGAAGGTAAAGTCTGCTTTCTGAGGGTAAACGCGGTCGTTGACGCTGTTATCCACCTGCACCGCGAGCTGGTTTTCTGCCTGCAAAAGCTCCGTGACCTCTGCCCGGAAGGTGGAGTAGCCGCCGTCGTGGGCACAGATTTTCTGGCCGTTCAGCAGCACGGTGGCGCTGGAATTGACGCCCTCAAACTGCAGCCAGACCTGCTGCTGTGCCGGGTCATACGCCGGTGCTGCAAAGCCGGTGCGGTAGGTGCAGGTACCACGCCAGTAATCGTTGCCGCCGTCCTGACCGTCTTGGGCGTTCTAGGTGTGGGGCAGTTCTACGGCAGCGGTCACGCCGTCCGGGCCGGTGAACTGCCAGTCCTTCATAAGCTTTGCAATACTACGCATCCGATTCCTCCTGTTTTTTGCTGTGCTCCGGTAATTTTTCCGTACATTTTTCTTTCGTTGTTATTTTATCAAAGCGACCGCATTTCGCAAGATGCCCGCGGAAATCGGTCGTATTGCGTGCGCATTCGGTTTTTCGCTTCCAAATGCAGCCTGCTATATTTGTATATTTTTCACAAGCAGATGTATCCAACAAGCTATAAAAAGAAAGCCGCCGCAGGACTTCCGTTTTCGGAAATTCTGCGGCGGCTGCCGTTCTCCCAACTTATTTTTGCAGCGGAAAGATGATCTTTTCCGCAAAGAATTCGCCCTGCTCTTCCAAAGTCAGCGTGCCTTTATATTTCTGTACGATACGCCGGATCACCTTCAGCTCATACTGTGCAGAACGGTTTGCCTGCTGTTCCGGCGGGCGCAGCGGGCTGATGATATTCACCACCACAAAGCCCTGCCGCACACAGACCAGCAGGTCGATGACCCGGCACTCCGGGCGGGCGGTCTGCACTGCGCTTTCCACAGCATGATCCAGTGCATTAGCAAACAGTGCGTACAGATCCCCTGTCCCGATAAAGCCCAGACAGCTTCCGTTTGCCACGGCATTCAGCTGGATGCCCCGGGATGCGCACAGCAGACTCTTCTCAGTCAGCACCACATCCAGCACCTCGTTGCCGGTGTTGCAGTTCGCATCATAAAGGCGGGCCGCGCGCTCGGCCTCCTCGATGCGTTCTTGCGGTACCGCTTCAGGCGACAGCTTGCGGAGATTGGCGATCTGCACCTTCAGCTCATGGCAGCGCTTATTGATGATCTGCACATTCTGCCGGGCAACCTGATACTGCTGGCGCTGGCGCTCATACAGCAGATTCAGGGCATTCATCTCTTTTTCCATGGCAGATTTCTTGAACAACTCTGTCTGGAAATATAATAAAGTAAGAAAATAGATCTGCCCGGTAACCAGCGTGGTCACCAGACTGGGCGGCCACGAATCGATAGCAGTATCGCTTAAAACCGCCGCCTGCCAGCTGCAGCACCACCTGCCCGCCTCTGCGCCGCTGCACCCGCTGGATGGCGCGGGAGAGCTTTGTGCAGAACTGGTAATAATTCACAGGCTTCAGCACATAATCCAGAGCGTCCACCTCGTACCCCCGGATGGCATACTGCGCCATGTTGGTCACAAAGACCAGTACCACCTCCGCATCCATCGCCCGAATAGCTTCGGCAGCGCCAAAGCCGTCCAGCCGGGGCATCTCCACATCCATAAAAATGATGTCGAACCCCGGCGCATAGTGCTCTGCGATCTCAGAGCCGTCTGCAATGAGGCTGATCTCCACCTGTATTCCCTGCTCCTTGGCATATTGCCGGACGAACCGATTCAGGCTTTCCCGTGTTTCCTCCTGATCCTCCACAATCGCGATCCTGAACATCCTGTACCCACCTTTTCTCTGCGTCTGACCTCCGTATCACTCTTTTTATTGAAACATACTTTTCTGTGAAATGCAATGGAAAACCTTGTTCAAGACAAGCTGTTTTTAGACGCCTGTCTTGTAGGGGCGGTCAGGCTCGCACAACGCAAGCTTCCTTCTGTAAAGCAAAAAGGCAGGATACCACCGTGATGGTGATCCCCTGCCTTTGCCTGTTTACCGCTCTGTTGCACAAACGCAAATCTCTTGTAAACAAAAACGTACCCGAACCCTTGCAGATTCGAGTACGAACTGTATGGTGGAGAATTAGGGACTCGAACCCCAGACCCCCTGCGTGTGATGCAGGTGCTCTAACCAGCTGAGCTAATCCTCCATATTCGCTTGTGTTGCGCGTTCCGAACTGGAACGTGATTATTATAGCACGGCTTTTGCCGAAATGCAAGCCCTAATTTAAAATTATTTTACTTTTTTCGAAACACTTTCTCCGGCTGCAAAAATGGTGCGCCGACCGCCGGTCGTGCAACATTACCGCCGGGCAGCCGCATCGGCTGCACCCTGCACAAAAAATGTGCGGCAGGCTGTTGCTCTTTACCTGCAAATCGTGTATACTTGGGGCAGAAAGCCGTACAAAAGAAATCGAGGGATGAATATGACACTTCGCGGGATCATCACGCTGGTAATATTGGCTGTGCTGTTTGCGCTGGCTGTGGTCTGGATCTCCAGACAGGGCGGCTGGAAGGGTGAAGGCTGCAACGGCAATTGCGCCTCCTGCCACAGCCATTGCGAGGACCCGGGCACCAAAAAGAAATAACCAAAACAGGGCTGCTGCACGAAACACGGTGCAGCAGCCCTGTTTTATGGTTGCTTTTCACGGCTGTTTGCTCAGAACGCGCCGCGCTGGGCGGCGTAGACAGCGATGGTGCTCAAAAGGTCCTGCAACGCCTTCTGGTAGGTGGTGCGGCCGATGTGCAGCTGCTCTAAGATCTCGTCCTCCGGGCGCTGCTCAAAAAAGCGCATCCGCAGCAGGTCTGCCCGCATGGGGTCGTGCGCCTGATAGTAGTCAAGGCCCTCATCAATGGCGCTTTGCCAGCGGCGGTTTTCCGGCGTGCGCGCCCAGTGCCGCTCGCCGTACTTGCGCAGGGCGTTCCGGGTCACATCGCGCTGCTCCGGTGTCACTGGCACTTCCCCCTTTTGGGCAGCTCCAACGTTGCACTGCGCGAGAACCGGTTCTCGGCATCGAAAAAGCAGGCGTCCCGCTCGGCCATCGTCAGGCCCAGCATGGTGGAAAGCCGCTCGGCTTCGTCCAGCTTGAACTGGGTCTCGCCCAGCAGCTTGTGCCGCAGGGTGTTGCTGCTGATGTGCAGCACACTGGCCACATATTGCAGCTTGTAGCCGCTGTCTTGGATGTAAGTGTAGATCAGGTTTGTGTTTGCCATGGCTTCTCTCCTTTTTTGTAGTCCGCCGCGTTCGTAACAATCATTGGTTGTATTATACTCCGTTGTTGATTACCTGTCAACCTACAATTTCCAAAACGCACCACAATTGTTGATTTTTAAGAAATTTTCTGCTATACTCAGAGCAGAAAGCCGCATTTCATACCACAACCCATAGTTTTTCAGGAGAACTGTCATGTCCGATCTGTCTACCCGTGTCCGTCTGCGCAGGGAGCAGCTGGGCCTTTCGCAGCAGGAGCTTGCCCGACGCATGGGCTACCGCTCCCGTTCCTCCATCACCAAGCTGGAAAAAGGCATCAACGACCTGCCCCAGTCCAAGGTGGAGGAGCTGGCGCAGGCGCTGGAAACCACCCCCGCCGCCCTGCTAGGGCTGGACGTGCCCTGCGTCCGTCCCCCGGGCTTTGAGCCGCTGCCTGCCATGGTGCAGGTGCCGCTGATCGGCTCCATCGCCTGCGGCACCCCCATCACCGCCGAGCAGAACATTGAATGCTATATCGGGGTGCCTGCCGCGTGGCACGCGGATTTTGCCCTAACCTGTCACGGCGACAGTATGTCGCCCACAATATGCAATGGAGACATCGTCTGTATCCGCTGCCAGCCCGAGGTGGAGCAGGGCGAGATCGCCGCCGTGCGGGTGGGCGAGGAAGCCACCCTCAAGCACTTCCACCGGCAAGGCGATGCCGTGATGCTGCTGGCCGATAACGCCGCTGTCTGCCCGCCCATGTTCTACGCCGGAGAGCAGCTTTCGGAGCTGCACATTGAGGGCAAAGCCGTGGGGCTTTGCCGCGGCCTATAAGATAAGGAAAGAAAGGAGCAGCCTGTGTTCGGCAAAAAGAAAATGTCCCCCTCCTACGACCCCACCGCCCAGAAGCCGGTGCTGCGGTGCAGCATCTGCACCGGGGAGCAGGTGGCCGGGTTTCAGGATCTGCACACCGGTCATTTTACCGAGGTACAGCTGATCCGCAGCCCGCAGGAATTGCAGGCCTTCCGCAGCCGGTACGGCATCCCCGCCGACTGCCCCATTGAAAAGATCTATTGAGCAAGGAGTTCATCATGCAGCAGGCACCCGAAGCCATGACCCTAAAGGTCATTGCCCATATCCACACCGCCTTTCCCACCAAGTTCGGCATCCCGCGCCAGAGCGGACTGGTGGAAGAGCTGCGGGGCGAGATCATCTTCACCCCGGAATACCGCAGCCCCGACGCCCTGCGTGGTCTGGAGAATTTCAGCCATATCTGGCTGGTGTGGCAGTTTTCCGGCGCAGTACGGGACAGCTGGTCCCCTACCGTGCGCCCGCCGCGCCTTGGCGGCAACACCCGTGTGGGTGTGTTCGCCACCCGGTCGCCCTTCCGGCCGAACCCTCTGGGGCTTTCCAGCGTAAAGCTGGAAGCTATTGAGCAGCGCCAGGACGTTGGGCCGGTGCTCATCGTGCGCGGTGCCGACCTGATGGACGGCACCCCCATCTACGATATCAAGCCCTACATTCCCTACGCGGACTGCCACCCGGATGCCGCCGAGGGCTTTACCGGGCAGACCCGCACCCACCATCTGGAAGTCTCCTGCCCGGAGACGCTGTGGCAGACCGTACCGGAGGCCGACCGCGCCGCCCTGCAGGGCGTGCTGGCCAGTGACCCACGTCCCTCCTACCAGCACGACCCGCAGCGGGTGTACGGCATGGAGTTTGCCGGGCTGGAGGTGCATTTTACCGTGGACGGTGCTCAGCTCACCGTGCGGGACATCACCCTGTTATAAAAGGAGCCGTTCATGGAACTGCGGACTGTCAATACCTTTCTGCACATCGCCGAGCTGCACAGCTTTTCCCGCACCGCGCGGCAGCTGGGCTACTCGCAGTCGGCGGTGTCCTCCCAAATCGCACAGCTGGAAGCCGAACTTGGCACCCCGCTGTTTGACCGCGTGGGCAAAACGGTGCGCCTGACCGATGCCGGGCAGACCTTTTTAGGCTATGCCCGCACCCTGCTGGAAACCGCCCAGCAGGCACAGGCCGCCTTGCAGCCCGCCCAGCAGGTGCGGGGCAGCTTGCGCATTGCGCTGGCAGATTCCGTATGCAGCACCTTTTTGCCGGGGCTGTTGCAGCGCTACCATGCCCGCTGCCCGCAGGTAGAGCTGGTGCTGCACACTGCTTCCACGGACGAGATGCTGCAATTGCTGAGCACCAATCAGGTAGACCTTGTCTACACGCTGGACCAGCCCCTTTTGCAGCCTGCGCTGGTGCTGGCGGCGGACGTGCCGGAGCCGGTGTGCTTCATTGCGCCGCCGCAGCATCCGCTGGCGCAGGAAAGCGTGCTCCCGCTGGACATTCTGCCCCGGCAGGAGTTTCTGCTCACCGAGCGGGGCATGAGCTACCGGGACGCGCTGGACCAGTGCATGGCGGCGCACGGTCTTGCCATCCACCCCTATCTGGAACTGGGCAGCGCCGCGCTGCTGTGCCAGATGGTGGAGCAGGGCATGGGGCTTTCCTTTTTGCCGGAGTACATCGTGCGCAGTGCGCTGGCAGAGGGCCGTCTGGCGCGGCTGAACGTACCGGACTGCACCGTCATGATGCATCGGCAGCTGTTCTACCACCGGGACAAATGGGTGACCCCGCAGATGAACGTATTCATCGAGCTGGTGCGGCAGGGCGCACAGATAAAATGATTGGGAATGCCGGAGCGTCTGCAGACGCTCCGGCATTCCATTTTCACGGGTGGGTTCATAGAGGATGACCCCCTCAGTCTGCTCACTGCGTTCGCAGCCAGCTCCCCCAAGGGGACGCCTTTTTGCAATACCAGAAACTTTCCCGTCACCGCTAAAGCTGTCCCCTTGGACAGACTCTCCCCGGCCGGGGAGAGATGTCGCGTTAGCGACAGAGTGGGGAGCGGGTGGCTTGACGCGCAGCGGCAAGACGGAAGGGGTACTCCCGGGCAAGCAGCTTTGCACTTCAGTCACAAACTTTCCCGTCATGCCAAAGGCTCCCTCCCAGAGGGAGCTGTCGCCGTAGGCGGCTGAGGGAGTTAAGCTCCCCCTTTCGGGGGAGCTGGCATCGCGCAGCGATGACTGAGAGGATTTTCCAAAACGAAAGACCGCCGAAGGTTTCCCTTCGGCGGTCTTTCGTATGATAGGAGGATCAAAAATGATCTTTGCTAAGTCTTAGTTCAGGATGGTCTGCTCGGTCTCGATGTCGAACAGGTGCACCTTATGGGGATCGAATGCAACGCGGACAGTGTCTCCGTTGCGAGCCTTGGAGGTGGGAGCAACACGAGCGGTCATCTTGTTGCCCTTGTACTCCAGATACAGGTAGATCTCAGCGCCCATCATTTCGGAAACATCGACCTGAGCATCCAGCTGGCAGTCGGTGTGCTTTGCCATAAACTCGGGCTCGTCATCGATATCCTCGGGACGGATGCCCATCTTGATCTTCTTGCCAACGTAGGAATCCAGCTTGCCGTCGGCGGTCTTTTCCTTGGGCAGGGGGATCACGTCGCCGCCCAGATCAACACCGTACAGGTCGCCCTTCTTGATCAGGGTGCCGTCCAGGAAGTTCATCTGGGGGCTGCCGATAAAGCCTGCAACGAACATATTGCAGGGCATATCGTACAGGTTCTGCGGGGTATCGACCTGCTGGATGATGCCGTCCTTCATAACCACGATACGGTCGCCCATGGTCATAGCCTCGGTCTGGTCGTGGGTAACGTAGATAAAGGTGGTAGCCAGCTTCTTGTGCAGCTTGATGATCTCGGTGCGCATGGAGGTACGCAGCTTAGCATCCAGGTTGGACAGAGGCTCGTCCAGCAGGAAGACTGCC
>OGYR01000784.1_pt1 | contig 14726 bp, 8 predicted proteins | sample 1576661 | NCBI WGS metagenome assembly OGYR01 (sample SAMEA3541490, study PRJEB24748) | human gut metagenome | biome: human gut; feature: human-associated habitat; material: faeces | place: China | collected 2012
GATATTCTTTCCTTCCGGATCATTTAATGTACTGTCTGTAAAAAATTCATCCCGAAAAGTATCTTCATCTGTAGCAAGACCATTCAGAAATCCTGACACTTCTTTGGTTTTCTTATCCACAGCCACCAGAAAAAGATCCGGTGCATTTTCGATTCGTGGTGCCATGTGCTCATATGTACAAGCCTCATTTGGCGGAAAACAGATTGCCTCAATTCTCACGGCCTGTTCGATCTCATCCCGCCTGATATCGCGGAATTCATATTTCTCGTGTAATGCTTTGTTACTTTGTCCCATAATTCTCTCGTTATTGTTTACATAATAGGCAATAACCTTCTTCTCCTTCTCATACCGATCAAGTATGTATTTTTTCTTTACATATAACAAAAAAAAGTATAACATAAAGATATTACAATTTATATAAAGGTGGGCAAATTCATGGACTATACTATTAATACAAAATGCGTACAGGCAGGCTACACACCAGGAAAAGGCGAACCACGTCAGATTCCGATCATTCAGTCAACCACTTACAAATATGATACCAGCGAAGACATGGGCAAGCTCTTTGACCTTGAAGCTGAAGGATATTTCTATTCAAGATTACAGAATCCTACCAACGACTATGTTGCAGCCAAGATCACAGCTCTCGAAGGCGGGACCTCTGGGATGCTGACTTCTTCCGGACAGGCAGCAAACTTCTTCGCTGTCTTCAATATCTGCGAAGCCGGCAGCCATATCGTTTCCTCCTCTTCCATCTATGGAGGAACCTACAACCTTCTTGCAGTTACAATGAAAAAAATGGGCGTAGACGTTACCTTCGTTGACCCGGACTGCACAGAAGAAGAATTAAACGCAGCTTTCAAAGAAAATACCAGAGCTGTTTTCGGTGAATCTATCGCCAATCCGGCACTTACCGTTCTTGATGTCGAGAAATTTGCAAAAGCAGCGCACGCACATGGTGTGCCGCTCATCGTAGATAACACCTTCCCAACACCGGTCAACTTACGTCCAATCGAATGGGGCGCAGATATCGTTACACATTCCACAACCAAATATATGGATGGACATGGAGCAGCGCTCGGCGGTGCGATCATCGATGGCGGCAAATTTGACTGGATGGCACATGCAGACAAATTCCCGGGACTCTGCACACCGGATGATTCTTATCACGGAGTTACCTATGCTGAAAAATTTGGAAAAGAAGGCGCTTTCATCACCAAATGTACTTCTCAGCTGATGAGAGACCTCGGCTGCGCTCAGTCTCCACAAAGTGCATTTATTCTGAACCTTGGACTGGAATCACTTCATGTACGTATGCCAAGACATGTTGAAAACGGCCAGGCAGTTGCAGAATTCCTTGAGAAACACGACAAAGTAGAATTCGTAAACTATCCGACACTTCCATCCAACAAATACTATGAAACTGCAAAGAAATATCTGCCAAACGGTGGATGCGGTGTTGTTTCCTTTGAATTAAAGGGTGGACGTGCTGCTGCTGAAAAATTCATGAAAAATCTGAAACTTGCAGCAATTGAAACACATGTAGCAGATGCAAGAACCTGCTGCCTCAACCCGGCAACCTCCACACACCGCCAGATGAATGACGAGCAGCTCGCTGCTGCCGGAATTCCAGCCGGACTGATCCGTATCTCCTGCGGCCTTGAAGATAAAAACGACCTGATCGCAGATATCGCTCAGGCACTGGACGCAATTTAATCGAATTAAATATATCTCAAAAAAGGAAGAACTCGACTCCGCAATGTCATTTAGTTAAGGCATTGCTCGACTCCGTTCTTCCTTTTTTGTGCTTTATTTTGTGGATTTTTCATAAAAAAAAGCCCCTACAATGCCTTTCGACACCATAGGAGCTTTCTCTGTAATTTTTCTTTATTCTATTCTGCCTTCAGATAAATCTGGAATGCATCATAATTTTGCTCTGGTAATGGAAGCAGGATTCCGGCATGCATCAACGCCGCGCCGGAGAAGTTTCCAGCGTCTTCTCCATCCAGCTGCATCTGATAAACCTTTTTCGGATCCAGCCCTTTCCATTTCACGATCTCAGATGCTGCATTTGCATACATATCTGTATAAACGACAGACATGCAGGCCTCACTGCCATCCTGTGCCGCATATTCCCATACAGTATAGTCTCTGTTTTCAAATGGTGAAGTCAGTCTGTAATAATCTCCGAACTGGAACAGTCTTCCATGTTCTTTGAAGAACGCAATCTGTTCTCCCGCCATCTTCTTTTCTTCATCAGTCATCTTACTGAGATCCAGTTCATATCCAAATGTTCCCTGCATTGCACAGATTCCTCTTGTCTTGAATGGTGTCACGCGATGATTCTGATGATTCGGGCAAACCGATACGTGTGCGGAAACAGAAGACATCGGATAGCCAAAGGAAGTACCGTACTGAATACGCAGTCTTTCAATCGCATCCGTATTATCGCTACACCAGATCTGCGGACAGTAATACAACATACCTGCATCAAACCGTCCACCGCCGCCACTGCATCCTTCCAGCAGAAGTTCCGGGAATCTCTGAGTCACAGCTTCCAGTACTTTATAAAGACCCAGCACATAACGATGTCTCAGTTCCCCCTGACGATCACGCGGAAGGAGCGCACTGTAAGCAGCCATAAGTGAACGGTTCATATCCCATTTAATATACTGGATATCTGCTTTCTCTACAATATCACAGATCCGCTCTGTCAGATAATCTGTCACATCTTCTCTGGACATATCCAATACCAGCTGGGAACGACTTCTGATCGGCTGTCTTCCCGGTATGACCAGTGCCCAGTCCGGATGTGCCCGATACAGATCACTGTCCTCAGAAATCATCTCCGGCTCAAACCAAAGCCCGAAAGAAAGTCCCATATCATGTACTTCTTTCACCAGCTCAGAAAGGGTTCCGCACAGCTTTTTCTCATTTACAAACCAGTCGCCAAGACCGGAGAAATCATCATCCCTTTTTCCAAACCATCCATCATCCAGTACCAGCATATCCAGATTCAGTTCTGCCGCTTCTTTTGCAATTGCAATCAGATTGTCTTTGTTAAAATCAAAATAGGTTGCTTCCCAGTTATTTACCAGAATCGGGCGCACTCTGTCTTTCCAGCAGCTGCGGATCAGATTCGACACGATTGCCTGATGCAGAGTCTGGGACAGCTTTGAAAATCCATCTGCACTGTATGTCAGACATACCTCAGGTGTGCTGAAGCTTTCACCCTTTTTTAGTTTCCAGGAAAAATCATAGTCATCAATTCCAATGACCAGTCTTGTCTGATTAAACTGATCTACTTCTGCCTGTGCATGAAAACCGCCACTGTACAGAAAAGATGCACTGTAGCACTCACCAGTACTCTCTGTAGTGTCTTTATCCGCAAGAATCACAAAAGGATTATGCTGGTGGCTGGAAGTTCCACGGGTACTGCGAAGCTCCGTGATGCCGTGTGGCAGACTGTTTCTTTCCATCTGACGCTCACCGGCATGTTTTCCATAAAAATGAATCAGATCATATTTTCCCATTCCAAGATCCAGACACGCACTCATAATTCTGGAAATCTGGATATCACCCTCTGTACGGTTTTCGACTACTGCTGCTCTTGTAATGATATCCAGCTCTTCAAAGACTCCATAAAGAAGATGTACATAGACTTCTTCAACAGTATCTTTCAGAACGATCTCCAGTGTCTCTCCTTCTGATTTCTCAGAAGAAAAGAATGCCGGAAGCCCCGGAATGTTATATTTTCCATCTCTTACCTGATAGCTGTCAAAGAAAAACATCCCGTCCTGTACACCGCTTCCAAGGTCTGCTTTCAGACAGTCTACACGATAGTCTCCGTTGCCATATACCGGAAACTCCTGCGGAAGAAAATCCAGAGAATATACACGCTCTCTGTCAGTCCCCGGGATATTTCCGCTGAATCCACGGTCTGCCATACGAATCAGATAGGAACAGTCCGTATCATCCGTACGGTTTCCGTAATAAGTGTGAATAAGCATATTCTGCTCGTCCACTTTCATCTGATAAGTACTGTTTTTTGTATGAAGAGTAAAAATCTGATTCTTTATATTGATAGCCATTGTCGTTTTCCCTTTCTGTCTTTTTCAAGAATTATTTTACTGCTCCGTTTACAACACCATTGATAATCTGTTTCTGGCAGATGATATAAAAGATTAAAATTGGAAGTAATGCCAGAAGATAAGATGCAAATGCCAGGTTATAATTCGTTCCGAACTGTGTCTGGAAATTCAGCTGTGCCAGCGGCAGTGTGTTCTGATCTGTACCGGACATGATGACCAGTGGAGTCATAACGTCATTCCAGGTACTCATTGCTGTGAGAACTGCTACTGTTGCATGCATCGGTTTCATATTTGGAAAAATAATCTTCCAGTAAGTCTGCCATACTCCGGCTCCATCCACACAGGCAGCCTCTTCCAGTGCCATCGGGATATTATTCAGATATCCGGAATAAAGCAGTACATTCATCGGCATAAAAAACACAACATACAATACGATAACACCAAAGCGGTTTGCGATTCCCAGCTGTGCAGTTTCTTTTACCAGCGGCATCATAAGAACCGCAAACGGTACAAACATACCACTTACAATGTAATAGTAAGAAATCTTAAATATCTTACGCTGCTTCATCTTTCTTCCGATCAGATAACCGGCAAGTGAATGTATTAATATACATAATACCACAGTTACCCCGGTAATAAGAAGACTGTTTCCAAGAGAATGCCAGAAATCAGTTACACGCATTGCTTCTGCAAAGTTTTCAAAACTCCATTTCTGTGGGAATGCCAGTGCACCAGCTACATCATTTGTCATTTCCGATGGCTTCTTAAATGCAATGATCACTGTCATATACAGTGGAAACAAAATCGTCAGACAGCCAAGTACCAGTAAAATATTAATAATCCTGTTTGTAGTCTTACCACGAACAGCGCCTTCTTTTTTCTTTGTTCTGCTCATTATAACTGCTCCTCCTTACTTCCCAGGAATTTCATCTGAAACAGTGATATCGCAACGATCACAATAAAGAATACAAATGCATTCGCACTCTGGAAACCAAACTGTCCTCCACTCATACCATTGTTATAGATCAGATAAGAAATGGACTCTGTGCTCTGTGACGGGCCACCTTTTGTCAAAGACATGATCTGGTCAAATACCATCAGCGCATTTTTCATACAAAGGACAAGGTTAATTGTTACAAATGGCATGATCAATGGAAGTGTAATGCTCTTAAATTTTTTCCATCCGGATGCTCCATCCAGCATACATGCCTCATAAACTTCTTCCGGAACAGTCTGCAGACCGGAAATATAAATGATCGTATTCATCGCTATTCCCTGCCATGCTCCGACGATCACAATTGCGATCCATGCCCATTTTGTACTTCCAAGGAGACTTGTTTTCAGGAAATCAATTCCTGTTACTTCTCCGATCGTCGGCAGAATATATGTAAAAATGAAACTGAAGATATAACCGACAACCAGACCTCCCAGAATATTTGGTACAAAATAGATTCCTCTGAGTGCATTTTTTCCACGGATCTTGCTGTTCAGTCCCAGTGCCAGGATCAGGCTGAGAAGATTGACCACAATTGTCATAACCAACGCATATTTAAATGTAAACAGATATGAGTGACCCACACGGGAATCCTGGAAAATTTCTGCAAAGTTCCGCAGTCCTACAAAATCATAACTTCCATATCCGCGGAAGTTTGTAAGTCCGTAATAAAAACCTTTGATCAGCGGTAATGTATTAAAGCAGAAGAAAAGAACCAGAATCGGTGCCAGCAGGCCAAAAAATATCTTTTCATTTTTGCTCCACGCACCATGTTTTTTATTCATGATCATTACCCTCCTCATATGCTTTTACTTTTGCCACGACATCTCTGTTGTAGCGAATCCATTCTTTGTCAAATCGTTTCATAAATGTATCTGTCGCATCAGCACTGTCATCCATCAGATATGTCTGGATCATTGCATCTACTGACATTTCGCTCGGATAATGATGGTCCTGATAATCCGCTACAATACCGTTTTCGATATAATCACGCATTTCTTCCAGCTCCGGAGTAATCTCAAAATCACCTTTTTTACATGGAACAGCGCTCTGTGCATTCAGATATTTTTTGACATTTTCATCTTCGAGCATATAACTGAGCACTTCATAAGCTGCCTCTTTATTTTTACAATCTTTCATCACGCAGAACATCAGATCATTTCCGGAATTCAGCACATTTTTATCTGCATCTTCATTTGCCGGAAATACAAAAGAACCAATATTCATATCCGGATTTACAGATTTGATCTGAGAGATCGCATAGCTTCCAATTGTAAACATCGCAGATGTTCCTCTTGCGAATGCAGTGCAGGCATCGTTATATCCCTGAGACACCGGATCTTTCTGTCCATATGCAAGAAGCGCTTTTTCCTTTTCTGCCACTTCTCTGTAATTTTCTGCAAAAGTTGTTTCTCCACTGTTTACCTGATAAGTCAGATCAGAATCGCACAGACTTACTGCAATTGCATTCCACGGTGCCAGTGTAGTCCATGTATCTTTAAAACCAAAATATAATGGCTGGATTCCTTCTGACTGGATCTGATCACAAAGATTCGTAAATTCTGTCCATGTGGTCGGAACCTCCCAGCCATGTTCTTCAAACATATCCCGGTTAAAAAGAATTCCAGCTGCATTTGCCATATACGGAACGGCATAAACACCATCTTTCGGCACATATTCCAGATCTTTGTTCATCTCAAGATATTTCTCTTTAATATCGTTCAGTCCTTCAAAATCAGAAATATCCATCAGCATGTCTGCATCCAGAAAATTGGAATAATTAATATCCCCGCCAATTCCTATGATATCCGGATTATCCTCACGGATAAATCTTGTTTTCAGGATTGTCATTGCATCGTTCGGTGAATCAATCTTTAAATAAATATCATCGTGCGTTGCATTGAACTCATCCTGAAACTGTTCAAAAATATCTACCGCCTCCGGTTTATACTGTACCATTTCAATTACAGTTTTGCCCTCTGTTTCGTCCTTTCCGGAGCATCCTGTCATAACTATTCCCATTGCCAGAACGCCTGCAAGGAAAACAGCACCTACTTTATGCTTTCCCATTTGTTTCTCCCTTCTTTACAGCTATTTACTGCCATCCGGCAGTTCAGATTCAGACCGGTCATCTCTGTTTGATTCGATTCTAGCACCAAAAGAAAAGCTTCGTACATAGATGGATAACATCAAAATATACCATAATGCGTTATTTCCAGAATAATGTTGATGTTACTACTCATTATGGTATATAATAGTACTGAATAGCGATATTTCGTTAAAATTGTATGATTTCTGTATCTCGTTTTTATGCATATTTTACTATATCTCATAGGAGGAAATGATAAAAACCATGTCAGATTCTATTTTTCACATATTTTCCAATGAACTTTTTCTTGACCTGACCGTATACCAATACGGCTATGAGAAATGTGATCCTCTGCATTCTTATGGACCATTTGTACGTAATCATTATCTTTTTCACTATATTATTTCCGGCAAAGGAATGCTGAGTGTTACAGAAAAAGATGACAGTGCTGTTTACCATATGGAAGCACATTCCGGCTTTCTCATTGAACCGGGGCGTATCAATCTTTACAGTGCTGACCAGAAATTCCCATGGGAATACGTCTGGGTAGAGTTCGATGGACTGCGTGCAAAAGAGCTGATGGAAGAAGCCGGACTGTCCAACGATCATCCGGTCTTTCATCCCATTTCCGATACAGCAGCAGATAAGCTTCGCGATGAAATGCTGCGTCTGACACAATATCCGGACAATTCCCGCCCATTTGGGATCATTGGTCAGTTATATCTTATTATGGATGCCCTTATCCAGGGTTCTTCCAATAAAAAAAGACTTCAGGGCGGAAAGCTTTCAAGATTTTACGCACAGGAAGCACTTTCTTTTATTGAACAAAATTATACGTTGCCAATCACAGTCGAAGATATGGCAAATCGCTGTAATCTTGACCGAAGCTATTTTGGTAAAGTTTTCAAAGATATGATCGGACAGTCTCCACAGGACTTCCTGATCCGCTATCGAATGAGTAAAGCAACCTCTCTGCTTACCAGCACCAGCCTGTCCATTGGTGACATCAGCGTTCAGGTTGGATATCCAAACCAGCTTCATTTTTCCAGAGCGTTCCGTAACATTTACGGGATGTCACCAAGACAATATCGCCAACAGAACAAATTATTGTCCTGAATCACAGGCAGGTTACGTTTCTGTTTACTTTTCTTCATGATATTGCATTTTCTGCGAAAAGAATAGCTTTTACACCAGTCTGATGGTAAAATAAAAACAGAAAAATAAAACTGGAGGAACCCTATGAAAAAGAAAAGATTTTTTCCTCTCTCTATGGGAATCGGTTTTCTGTTCACAGGTCTGTTCTGCTGTTTTTCTGTATCAGCAGATGCTGTTGAAGGCTCACCAGGACAGACTGTTTCCGGAGAATATGCCGTTGTTATAAATACAGACACCTCTTCATCTCAAAATACCGGAACTCTGGTTTTTGACGATGGTACAGATACTGTCTCTTCTTATCTCAGCACTGGCAGCAGCGCAGCCAATCTGCCTGCATCCCAGATTCTCAAAAAAGCTTCTGACACCAGTGATTATAATGTTCTTTCTTCATCTTCCCTTTCCGCAGCAGCTGCACAGTCTGCTGCCACAAGTTACTACATCGGGCAGGAAAAATATATCTATCGTTCAAATAGTACAGGCAAAACTTATGTATGCATCGGCATTGGTGAACACTGCTATATCTGGATGGATAAAGATATGAAAGCCAGTTACGATGCAGCTGGTAAGACTTCCTCAATCGCAAAGGATATGGCAGGTGTATATGACGGACAACCTTATCGAATCCTGAATACTCTGGCCGGTGGTAACATCCCATATGAAGATAATTCCGGTAAAATTTCAATTCTTCTCGAAACTTTATCCTCCGCAAGCGGCATGTACATGTACGACACAGACATCACAGCAATCCATATCAACACTCCTTCTGCATCTGCCTATGTTTCCGGTGAAATGTCCAAAAGAAACGGTCTGCTTGTACACGAAGGACAGCATGCACTGCTCTGGCTGAAAACCAGATTTTCCAATACCGGCAGATATATGTGGCTCAATGAGGGACTGGCTGTGACTGCCATGGACTATCTCTGGGGTGGCATTGATTCCAGCGGATGGTTAAACGGCATTGCCGGAAGTACCGCTATTCGAAGCGGCTCTTCCCTAATCTATCAGACCTACCGTGATGATACGGCGCAGGATTACGGCATGCCTTATCTTTTTATGCGTTATGTAATCGACCGTATGGCCGGAAGCTATAAACCAATGGATGTCCTGCCAAAATTTTACCAGATAGATGCCTCCACCCTTACCTGTGAAGAATACCTGACGCAGGTAACCGGCATTCCATTTAAGACATTAATGGCTGATTTCTATACCGCAATCGCTGCCGGCGATCTCTACGGCAATTACAGTTTCTCTGGTGACCGTATTGCCGCCGGAAAGGCTGCAACATTTCCTGTTTTTTCCGGAAACAGTAACCAGAACTATACGCTGCCTGCAGCTTCTGCAGTCATTATAAAACTGAAAAATGGGAAATTCACGGTTCCTGCCAACGGAAGCTCCAGCATTATTTACCGTATCGTCGGAAATCGCGCCACTTCTGCAGCTCCATCTGAAGGTAGTGGTACTGCCTCTGATCCATATAAGATCACTTCTCTCGATGACCTGAACCTTATCTCGGATCATCCGGGTGCTTATTACAGTCTGACCAAAGATATTCAGACAAATGGAAATATTAATTTCTCTGTAAATTATTTCAGTGGACACTTAGATGGTAATTCACACACTATTTACGGATTGAAAAAACCGCTTATCGCCCAAAATGACGGAACCATTGAAAATCTGCGAATTGTAGCTGATTTTGACGATGACAGCCAGAATGTACAGGGTGTCATTGCACAATATAATCAGGGAAAGATTCAGGAATGTTCTGTTTCCGGCACGGTCACCGGACATATGGGTGGCGATGGATCCATGGTCTTTCCTGAATTTGGCGGCATTGCCGGTCAGAACGAACTTGCCGGAATCATCAGTGGGTGTACGGCCCGCCTGAATATAAATCTGTCTATGCCAGCTATGAAAGGCTGGGTCGGCGGTATTGCCGGATTAAATATTGGTACAATAGAAAAGTGTGTCAGCAATGGAATCATCTCTGTCACCCAGGAAAACGGCACTTCTTATCCTCTTTATGTCGGTGGTATTGCCGGTGAAACCCAAAAATTCAGTGGTATGGGTGGTGTGATCAAAGAATGTCTGCATGCCGGTCAGATTAAAGTTTCCGGTGGTTCCTCTTTTGTTGGACAAATTTGCGGTCTTGCAGCTGCAAATGTAATAAATTCTTCAACCGGATTAAATGGTCACATCCTGAACTGTTATGGAAAAACGGGATCTGGAAATCTGGTCGGTTCTACTGCTGCAGTGCCTTCAACCGGTGGTCTGCTGACAGATGCACAGATGAAGGATTCTTCCTCTTACCAGGGATGGTCTTTTGGAGCTGACTGGAAAATGTCTGATGATGGAATCCCGGCTCGAACCGATTCCTCAGACATTACTTCACTTTCTGTAAAATATACTCCGTCCTCCTGTTATATTGGTGAAACACCATGGAGCTTCGGAACGCTTGTTATAAACAACAAAACGGAAGTTTCCATTACGCGGGATATGGTCAGCGGTTTTGATAATACATCGGCACATACCTGCCAGATTACTGTAACATACAAAGGCCGACAGACCAGTTATTTACTTCCTGTCGTTGCTCCAAAAACAAGTGATATTACAAGTCTCCAGATATCAGCAAAACCATCCAGACTTTCCTATACAGAGGGAGATCTGTTCAATCCATCCGGTGTCAGCTTCTTTGCTACCATAGGCGGTCGCTATGCCTATATTTACAGCGGATATACTTATGATAAAACGCGTGCGCTGACTTCTTCTGATACAGAAGTTACTTTTGACTATTTTGGTGCAAAAGTAACACAGAAGATTTCTGTTGCAGCAAATACACCAACAAAACTGAATATTCTTTCTTCGCCATCAAAGACTCAGTACACCATCGGAGATAAGCTGGATCTTTCGGGAATAAAGCTTCAGATTGTTTACAGCAATGGAACCCTTTCTCCAATAATTACTACTGATACTCTGGATACCTATGGAATTCATATAGCACTTGGCGCTGCTTCAAATGTTACTGCGATTGACAAAAAGCATATTATGACTGCTTCGGACAGCGGAAGCTCTCTTCTGTTTTATGCTACAGATATATTACCAGGACAGTATGGAACTGTAACTGCAGTTTCCTCGACTCTCAGTGTACTGGCTCCTCTGCAGATTACAGATACAGAGCTTCATCTGTGCACTGGAACCAAGAACACTCAATATGCTTATTCCGGCAACGTAACCGGCGGCAGTGGCGAGTACAAGACAACCGTTGTCAGCGAGAATCTTCCGTCCGGACTGAGCCGAAATAATATACCTGACAGTTCCAGTTACTCTTATTTCTATTACTCAGGAACAGTTACTGCTCCTGTCGGCACTTACGAGTCACTGTACACCGTTCAGGATACTCAGACAAAAGCGACCTTATCGGTAAAAATTGTATTACATGTACTTGCTTCCAGTGAAGCAAAATTTTACAGTTTCGTACTGCGTGCCTCGGATAACCCGGAACTTAAACAGGATGTCATCGGAGAGATTGGAACGGACACGATCATTCTCCGGCTGCCAAAAGGCACAAATGTAACTGCCCTGAAACCATCTATTGATTTTGGCTACAGTTACGGTACTTCCCTTCCGTCTGCCTTTTGGAGTGGAAACCCACATGATTTTACCAATCCGGTCATTTATACATTAACTGCACCGGACGGAGTTACAAAGAAATCCTACACCGCGCAAGTAGAATTCTATGATTCTGCTCAAGGAGTCACAACTCCGACTCCAAAGCCGACCAATACTCCGACTCCAAAGCCCACCAGTACTCCGACTCCGAAGCCTACCAGCACCCCGACTCCGAAGCCTACCAGCACCCCGACTCCAAAGCCTACCAGTACTCCGACTCCGAAGCCTACCAGCACCCCGACTCCGAAGCCTACCAGTACTCCGACTCCGAAGCCTACCAGTACTCCGACTCCGAAGCCTACCAGCACCCCGACTCCGAAGCCTCCCAGCACCCCGACTCCGAAGCCTACCAGTACCCCAACTCCGAAGCCTACCAGTACCCCGACTCCGAAGCCTACCAGTACTCCAGTGCCAACAAATACTCCGGTTCCGACTAACACTCCGACTCCAAGACCAACAAATACTCCGGTTCCGAAGCCACAGCCTACCAGTACTCCAGCTCCAAGACCTTACCCAGTTGGAATGCCTGTCAAACATACAGCAAGTAATGGCATATATAAGGTAACCGGCACTCAAACTCTGGAGTATACAAAACCCGTAAATAAAAAATCGAGTGTTATTAATATTCCGGACCGCATTACACTCAATGGTCTGGATTACACTGTAACCTCTGTTGGAAGCAAAGCTTTCAAAAACAACAAATATCTGAAGAAGGTATCCATTGGAAATAACGTTGTTCAGATCAAAAATTATGCTTTCTATAAATGCCCTAAACTGTCTTCTGTAAAAGTTGGAAGATCCGTTCGGTTAATTGGAAAGCAATGTTTCTACGGATGTAAGAAATTAAGAACACTGAACATTCAATCTCCAGGATTATCACAGAAATACATCGGTTCAAATGCCTTTAAAGGAACACCTGCAAAAATGAAAGTCTATGTTCCAAGAAAACAGGCCAAAAATTATAAAAAATTATTCCTGAAACGAGGGATGCGCAAAACTGTCACTTTCAAAGGCATTCGATAGGTAGTAAAAAGAAGGAGCAGTCCGAAAATATATTTCAGACAGCTCCTTTTTTTCTGACTTAAGAAGGGGAATTTCTGATATAAATACTGTTCGCCCATATTCTCCCCACCAGCAGTTTTATTTACCTACTGCAACTCCTTCAATATTGATCTTCCAATCGTGCCTTCCGGCATCTGTACCCCAAAATTTTCTGCAACAGATGCACCGATCACCGCAAATGTATCCTGATTCTCAATAGCTCCTGTTTCTTTCATTTTCTTTGAATATGCAATAAATGGTACATATTCTCTTGTATGATCTGTTCCGGTATAAGTTGGGTCATTTCCATGATCCGCAGTCAGGATCAGAAGATCATCTTCTCGCAACTCATTCATCAGAGTTCCAAGTCCTCTGTCGAACTTCTCAATTTCACGTCCGTATCCTTCCGGATTTCTTCTATGCCCCCACAAAGCGTCAAAATCCACCAGATTCACAAAGCAGAGACCATGAAAATCTTTTTTACAGATATCAATCGTCTGTTGCATGCCATGCACAGAACTGTCTGAATGGTAAGTCTGTGTAATTCCCTCACCACAGAAAATATCATTGATCTTTCCAACACCAATCACATCAAGACCTGCATCCTTCAATGCATTTAAGGCTGTTCTTCCAGTCGGTTTCAACGCATAGTCATGGCGGTTGCTGGTTCTCTTAAACGCACCCTTTTTCTTTCCGACATACGGTCTCGCAATGACTCTGCCGACTCGCCACTCATCTTTCATGGTCAGTTCCCTGGCAATCTCACAGCAGCGATACAGGTTGGCAAGATCAAATGTCTCTTCATTTCCACAGATCTGCATTACCGAATCCGCAGAAGTATAGACAATCATCGCTCCTGTATTGATTTCTTCCTCACCAAGTTCCTCGATGATTTCTGTTCCACTGGCACTCTTATTTCCAATCACACGCTTGCCACATCTCTTTTCCAGTTCATCGATCAGTTCTTTAGGAAAACCGGTTTCTGTAAAAGTAATAAACGGCTTCTGTGTATAGATTCCCATCATTTCCCAGTGGCCTGTCATTGTATCCTTTCCATTGCTGGTCTCCCCAATTCGCATATAGCGGCCAATCGGATTTTCCACGCCTTCCATCGTACCACCCTTATGCAGATTCAACATTCCAAGTTTCTGAAGATTTGGAATATCCAAAGTTCCCATCTTATCCAGGATATGTCCGAACGTATCCACACCCTTATCGCCAAATTTCTCAGAATCCGGCATTGCTCCAATCCCCAGTGAATCCAGAACAATCACAAATACTCTCTTATAAGTTTCCATAAACACTCCTTTCTGCCTGTTCCCATCAGACGAATGTCCGTTAAACTATGCCAGATCTGCCGGTCCAAATCCAAGCGGAAAAAGTTCCCTTAAAGTAAAGACATCGTATTTATCTTTGCTGACTGCCAGAATGATCTGAAATGTATCCGGATCACAGAACTCCATCATGACCTGACGACACACTCCGCAGGGAGCTGCATACTCTTTCAGCACCTTGTTCATGCCGCCAACCACACAGATTGCATCAAACTCCAGCACCCCTTCACTGACTGCCTTAAAAAATGCAGTTCTCTCAGCACAATTGCTGGGTGTATAACCAGCATTTTCAATATTACAACCGCCATATACGTTCCCATTCTTCGCCAGTAGTGCCGCACCTACATGAAAATGAG
>OGYR01000786.1_pt1 | contig 14708 bp, 10 predicted proteins | sample 1576661 | NCBI WGS metagenome assembly OGYR01 (sample SAMEA3541490, study PRJEB24748) | human gut metagenome | biome: human gut; feature: human-associated habitat; material: faeces | place: China | collected 2012
AAAATTTCTCTCGAAAATTTTGTTTTGGGGCTTGACTTTTAATAGTTAGTCTTTCGTGTGAAAGAGAGACTTTTGGGAACGAGCGGCTTCCCCCTCGGGGGAAGCTGTCAGCGGCCCCGTCCGCTGACTGATGAGGGCAAGGCCTGCGGTAGTTGCCTGTCAAGGGTCTGCAATGGCAAACCGGTCCCTCATCCGGCCCTGCGGGGCCACCTTCCCCCTCGGGGGAAGGCTTTGATAGATCAGTACCCAATCTGCCGTTTTGCCGCCTTTAGCGCCTTGCGCAGCGGCCTGTACAGCACCAGCATAATGGCAAAGTTGCCGACGCCGTGCAGGGCGTCGTAGCTCAAGCCGCTCAGCCACCAGCTCAACGCAAAGGCGGGCGTCTTGGCAAAGAGATATACCGCGGCGCATAACCCGCCGAAGCACAGTCCGTACAGCCCGCTGAACACGGCCCAGAACAGTGCGTGATCCATGCGGCGGAACAACCACGCCAGCAGTGCCAGTAAATACCAGATGTACAGGTACATGGCCCACCACAGCCCAAAGCCGTAGAGCACACCCTGCAAAAGGATGAACACCGTGATGGCAGCGGGCGTCTCCCGCGGGAGTTCGAGTGCAAACAGGATGATGAGCAGCGTGACCGGCTCGATGTTGGGCAGACCGCTCATGGCCTGCTTGCTGACGACGAGCAGCGCACCCATCAGCCCGGAAAGCACCAGACCGACAATGCGGCGGTGGTTACTTCGTGTAGGTGAAGGCATAGCTGTCGCCGTCGTGCAGCTCAATGTCGGCCACGCCGACGGAGGTCATCTCGCCCGCAGCGTCGGTCAGGCACCACCAGGAGCCGTCCTTGTTGTAGTCGGCGGCCTCGCCGTTGACGACAGTTACAAAGCCGGCCTCGGCCTCCTCGGCGCTGATGATACCGGCGTCCGCCAGAGCGGTGCTCAGCTTTTCACCGTCGGCGGCGTCCAGGGTCAGCACGGTGCTCTCACCGTCCGCGCCGGTCACCGTGAAGGTGAACTGAATGGCCTCGGCAGAGTCGGCAGCCTCAGCAGTGGAGACGGCCTCCTCGGAAACCGCCTCGGATACGACCTCGGAGGAGACAGCCTCGGAGGAGGCGGCAGAGGACGCGGACGCGCCGCAGCCCGCCAGCAGTGCGGCGGACAGTGCCAGGGACAAAATCAGTGCAGAAAGCTTTTTCATGTGGAAATTCCCTCTCTATGTTCAAATAAAACTACCGCGCAGGGAAAGCTGCGCGGTAGCTATTATACATGGGTACCGGGAAAAATGCAAGTGGGGGTGGCCGCGTTGCAGGGGGCGGCGTCCCCGACGCCCCGCCGCGGCCTTCCGCAGCAGCCCATGGATGGGTAGCCACGCAGACAGCGGCGGCATGAGGGCATGCCGCCCTACATACTCTTACCTCTCCAGCTGCTCCTTATGATATTGCAGCGTGTACAGCTGGTAATATCTGCCGTGCTTCGCAAGAAGCTCCTGATGGTTCCCCTGCTCGAGGATCTTGCCGTGGGACAGCACAATAATGTTGTCCGCGTGCTGGATGGTGGACAGCCGGTGCGCGACGATCAGCATCGTGCCGACGGAACGCATCTTTTCCAGCGAATCCTGAATCAAAAGCTCGGTCTCGGTGTCAATATTCGCCGTGGCTTCGTCCAGAATCATAACGCTTGGCTTGTGGATGATCGTCCGCGCAAAGCTCAACAGCTGGCGCTGCCCGGCGGAGAAGTTGTTCCCGCGCTCGCGGACCTCCTCGTCCAGACCGTGGTCCAGCTTGTCAATGAACTTGTCGGCGTTGACATAGCGGCAGACCTGTAGGATCTCCTCGTCGGAGATGCCCTCCTCCCGCAGGATGATGTTGCTGCGGATCGTGCCCGAGAAAAGGAACACGTCCTGCAGCATCTGCCCGAAGTGACGGCGCAGCGACGAAATTTTGATTTTGCGGATGTCGATGCCGTCAATCAGGATCTCGCCCTTCTGAAACTCGTAGTTGCGGCAGATCAGCGAGAGAATCGTGCTCTTGCCCGAGCCCGTCGAGCCGACAAACGCCACGGTCTGGTGCGGGTCAATGTGGAAGGACACGCCCTGCAGCACCCACTCGCCCGGAAGATAGCTGAACCAGACGTCGCGGAACTCGATTTCGCCCTTTACCTCGTCCAGCTCGATGGCGTCGGGGGCGTCCACCATTTTGGGCGCAATGTCCATGATGGAGAACACCTTCTCTGACGAGGCCAGCGCCGACTGCAGCCAATTGAACTGCTCGGCCAGATTCTGGATGGGCGTGAAGAATTTGGAAATGTACATGTAGAACGTGACGATGGTGCCGCCCGTGATGGTCTGGCCCAGAAACGTCACGCTGTTCAGATGCCCCATGCCGCCGAGATAAAAAAGACACAGGATCGAGCAGATATACAGCATGTAGACCAGAGGACGAAACACGCCGAACACAAAGATCTCCTCCCGGTTCGCGCGGGCGAGGCGCTGGCTTTTCTCGCGGAACTCCGCCATCTTCTCGTCCTCGCGGCCAAAGATCTGCGTGACCTTGATGCCGGACAGATTCTCCGACAGGTAGGTGTTGATGTCGGTGGTCGCGTCCTTGACCTTGCGGTAGGCCCGGCGGGAGAACTTGCGGAAGATGACCGTAAAAATCACGATGAACGGCACAAAACAGAGCACCATCAGCGTCAGCTCATAGTTGAGCGCCAGCATGGCGACCAGAATGCCGAGGATGACAAAGATGTTCTTGGTCAGCGTGACCAGCAGGTTCGTGAACATCATCGAGATAGCGTTCGTATCGTTCGTCACGCGGGTGACGAGCTTGCCGACGGGAATCTCGTTCAGCTGCTCGTGGGACAGCGACTCAATGTGGGTGAATAGGTCCTCGCGCAGGTCGGAGATGATGCGCTGGCCGACGCGCTGCAGAATGACGGCCTGGAAGTAGGTGCTGGCCATCGAGAAAACGAGCACGCCCGCATAGACGGCGACGCCCGCGAACAGCCGCGGCAGCTCGAATTCGCCTGAAACCAGCTCCTCCAGTGCGCCGACGATCAGCGGCGAGATGATGTCATAGGCAATGGAGAACAGCATTAAAAACAGCACAACGACGAATTTCGCCAGGTACGGCTTGGCGTACCCGGCCAGGCGGCGCAGAATCTCGCCGTCGTTCATCGTGCGCTCAAAGCCCATCGTCTCCTTTTTGTCCTTGACGAGGGCGTAGGCCAGCACCAGCAGCGCCGTGACGACACCGATGACTGCGCCTACCAGCAACAGCGGATTTACGTTAGCCATGGCTGCCGCCTCCTTCCTCGTCCTCGAGCTTCTGCAGATCGACCATGCGGCGGTATTCGGCGCAGCTGCGATACAATTCATCGTGCGGGCCGACGGCCTCTACCCTGCCGTCCTCGATAAAGACGATCTTGTCCAGCTGCTCCACCGTCGAAATGCGGTGGGCAATCAGCAGCGTCGTCTTGCCCGCGCGGCTGGTCTTGAGGTTGTCGAGGATGATTTTCTCGGTGCGGGTATCGACAGCCGAGACAGAGTCGTCCAGAATCAGGATCGGCGCGTTTTTCAGCAGGGCACGCGCAATCGAGATGCGCTGCTTCTGTCCGCCGGAGACGGTCACGCCGCGCTCACCGAGTACGGTCTCGTAGCCGTCCTTGAAGTCCACGATGTTGTCCCGCACATCGGCCAGCGCGGCGGCGCGGTCAATGTCGGCCTGGCTGGCGTCGTCCACGCCGAAGCCGATGTTGTGGGCAATCGTGTCCGAGAACAGGAAGTTGTCCTGCGGCACGTAGGCGCAGGCGTCGCGCACCGAATGGATGGATACGGCGTTCACGTCCTGCCCGTCCACAAACAGCGTGCCGTCGGGCACATTGTAGGTGCGCAGCAAAAGGTCCACCAGCGCGGTCTTGCCTGCGCCGGTCTTGCCGACGATGCCGACGCTCTCGCCGGGCTTGATGGTGAACGATACGTCCTTCAGCACGTCGTACTCGCCGTCTGGGTAGCGGAACGTCAGATGGCGGAACTCAATGCCGCCGTGCGGGTCGCGCAGGTCGGCGACGCCGTCGCGGTCCGCCACGTCGATGGGCGCATCCAGAAGCTCGGTAATGCGGTTCAGCGATGCCTTGCCGCGGGAGGTCTTTTCTATCAGCATCGAGATGGCCATGATGGGCCAGACGATGGCCTCAAAGTAGCCGATGTACTCCACAAGCTGACCTGCGTTGAACTGCCCGCGCCAGACGAGCCAGCCGCCGTAGCCCAAAATCACGCAGATGACCGACTCGACGAACAGCGTGACCAGCACCTCGAGCAGTGTTGCAATCTTGGTGTAGGCGACGTTGACCTCCTCGTTCTCCTTGTTGAGCCGGCGGAAGGCAATCAGCTCCTTGAGCTCCTTCACAAACGCCTTGATGACCGCAATGCCGGAAAAGTTCTCCTGCGCAAAGTCGGACAGGTCGGAGAACGCCTGCTGGCGCTCCTCCCACCGTCTGGTCATGACTTGGCTCATGACGGTGCCGAGCACGAACATGACCGCCGCCGGGATCAGCGCCAGAAGTGTTAATTTACAGTCCATCCGCCACATCTTGACCAGCGCCATAATGCCCAGCACGGCGGCGTCAAAGAACATCAAAATGCCGTCGCCGAAGCACTCCTGAATGGTGTCGAGGTCGTTGGTGTAGAGGCTCATCAGGTTGCCGACCTTGTTGACCTGATAGTACTGCTGGGACAGGCGGCGGCTGTGGTCAAACATCCGCTCCCGCAAATCGGCGGCCACGCTGACCGCTGACCCGAAGAAACAGACGCGCCACAGGAACCGCCCGATGACCATGAGCACGACGATCCAGATCATTGGCAGGCAGATGTGCTGAAACAGCACCTCCCTGGTAAAGGGCAGCGTCTGGCCGTCCACGACCACCTGCCCCAGATTTACGCCGTTGATGACCAGGCGGTACAGCTCCGGGATGAGCAGCTGAATGTAGTCCACCGTCAGCAGCGACAGAATGCCCAGCAGCAGCACCGGCGCGTGCTTGAGATAGTATCGGTTGATCGCTTTGCCGAAAATCACGGCGATCCTCCCTCCTTTTCCTATTTCTGCTTTGCACAAAGTGCGACAAAATGCCGTAAAATATAAGTATATCGTACCAGCGCAGGTTCGTCAATGGGGACACAAAAAGTGCATTGCAGGGGCGGGGCGCAGCACGCCCGGCCCTGCGGCAGTCGTTCAGCTCCCGGGTCGATGACGAGCATCGCCCCCTACATGCAGAAGCGGATGCTTGCATCCGCGGAAACAAAAGAAAAGCCCCTTGCCGAACGTATCGGCAAGGGGCTTTCTCTGGTGCGCGGTACAGGACTCGAACCTGTGACCTCCTGCACGTCAAGCAGATGCTCTACCAGCTGAGCTAACCGCGCATATACGTCGCTGCGTTTCAGCGACGTATGTTATTATAGCATACTGCTTTGCGGAATGCAAGCTCTTTTTGCAAAAAAAATCAGTCCAGAATCCGCCCGTCGGTGGAAATCGTTACGACCTGCCACGGAATGAACTTGCCGGACGCCTGCAAGGCGCGCTTGGCGGCATTTTCCAGCCCGCCGCAGCAAGGCACCTCCATGCGCACAACGGTGACCTCTTGAATGTCGTTGCTGCGGATGATGGCGGTCAGCTTCTCACTGTAATCGACGTCGTCCAGCTTGGGGCAGCCCACCAGCGTGATGTGCCCGCGGATGAACCGCTCGTGGAACGCGGCGTAAGCGTAGGCCGTGCAGTCGGCAGCGATCAGCAGCCGCGCACCGTCAAAGTAGGGTGCGTTCACAGGCACCAGCTTGATCTGCACGGGCCACTGGCGCAGCTGGCTGGGGGCCGTCGTCGGGGCGCTCTCCCCTGCCTCGGCGGGGTGTAGGGCCTTGGCCATGCTGCCCGGGCAGACGTGCATCGCCTTGGGCGCACTGCCGGGGCAGCCGGGCGTGTGGGCGGCCTTGTGCTGCCTGGCGGCCTGCACGGCGGCCTCGTTGTAGGGCGCGGCCTCGCGCTGCTCAAACGTGATGGCCCCCGTGGGGCAGTGCGGCAGGCAGTCGCCCATGCCGTCGCAGTAGTCGTCGCGCATCAGCGTGGCCTTGCCGCCGATCATGGCGATCGCGCCCTCGTGGCAGGCGGCGGCGCAGGCCCCGCAGCCGTTGCATTTCTCCTGGTCGATGTGAATGATTTGTCGTTTCATGGTCAGCCTCCTTGACTTTGTGCTGTCATTTTACTACAATGGCAGCAAGAGTTCTGTTGTAGCAACAACATGTGAGGTGCATAATTATGGAATTGCCGGATGTACCACTGTTCCGCGGACTGACCGCCGACGAGGCCGAGGCAGCCGTAACCGCGCTGCGGATGCGCCGCAGGGCATTTGCCAAGGGGGAAATCCTGCTGGAGACCGGGCAGAGAGCCCCGGCGCTGGGCGTGGTGCTGGCCGGGCGGGTGCACATGGAGCACCTGGACGTCTGGGGCAGCAAGACGCTGCTGGGCCAGGCCGGGCCGGGTGACCTGTTTGCCGAGACCTACGCCTGTCTGCCGGACGAGCCGCTGCGGGTCAGCGTTGTGGCCGCAGAAAACGGCGAGGCGCTGTTTTTGGAGACCGGGCAGCTTTTGCAGTGCGGCTGCGAGCCGTGGCGCTGGAAGCTGACGCAAAATCTTTTGCGCATTGCAGCGCGTAAAAATCTGGGGCTGGCGCAGCGCAGCCTGTACACCGCCCCCAAGACGATCCGCGGGCGGATCACGGCGTACTTTTCGGTGCTGGCGCGGCAAAACGGCAGCCTGCGGTTTACGCTCCCCTTTGACCGCCAGCAGCTGGCCGACCACCTTGGTGTGGACCGCAGCGCCTTGAGCAATGCGCTGAGCCAGATGCAGAAGGATGGACTGCTGGTGATCGATAAGCGGGAGGTAGAGCTGAAACAGGTGGAGGAGATGTGAGGGAAGCTGTCAGCGGCCCCGACCGCTGACTGATGAGGGGCAACCTTGCGGAGATTGCCTGTAAACGGGTTATTTCCGTGAACTTACCCCTCATCCGGCCCTGCGGGGCCACCTTCCCCCAAGGGGGAAGGCTTGAAGCCTGTATAAAAAGGCCGCTGACAATTATGATATGCCAGCGGCTTTTTTATAAATTTATCGTACCACCGTCTCCACCTGCGGTGCGCCGCCTGCCAGCTGTTCCGCGGTGACAGGCTGTACCTCGCCGGGCTGGTCCAGCTTCTCGCGGGCCACGGCCAGCATCAGTTTGATGCGGTTTTCCTGGTTGACGCGGGTCGCGCTGGGGTCGTAGTCCACGGGGGTAATGTTCGCGTCCGGGTGCAGGGCGCGGATCTTATTGATCATGCCCTTGCCCACAATGTGGTTCGGCAGACAGCCGAACGGCTGGGCGCAGACAATGTTGCCGTAGCCGCCCTCGACCAGCTCGATCATCTCGGCGGTCAGCAGCCAGCCCTCGCCCATCTTGGCACCCAGAGAGATGATGCCCTCGGGCTTTTTCATCAGCTCGCGGAACGAGCCGGGCGCGTAGAAGCCGTACTTGCGCATGGCGTCATAGCTGGCGCAGCCGATGCCGTCCAGCCAGCTCAAGAACGCGTCCGCGCCGCCCGCCACCAGCTTGTTGCCGCCGTACAGGTCGATGTCCAGCTTGTAGTTGGCCACGCAGTACTCCACAAAGCCCATCAGGCCGGGCAGGTTGACCTCGCAGTCCTGGCTTTCCAGAAATTTTTCCAGATCATTGTTGCCCAGCGGCGAGTATTTGACATAAATCTCGCCGACGACGCCGACCTTGACCTTCGGCACGCGGGTGATGGGAATGGTCGCGTAGTCCGCGGCAATGTCGTAGAACCGGCGCTTCATGTCATGGGCGGAGTAGTTCTTGTCGTCGCGGATCCAGCCCTGTATCGTAGAGATCCACTTCTCGGTCATGGCGTCGGCGTCGCCCCTGTGGTTCTCGTAGGCGTGGGTCTGGCTGCGCAGGGCGACCAGCATATCGCCGTAAAAGATCGACGCAATGACCTTGCGCAGCAGCGGCACGGTCAGCGGCAGACCGCTGCCCTTTTCCAGACCGGAGAAGTTCAGCGATGCTACGGGAATATTGCCGTAGCCCGCCTTGACGAGCGCCTTGCGCAGCAGCTTGATGTAGTTGGACGCACGGCAGCCGCCGCCGGTCTGGGTGATGAGCAGCGCGGTGTGGTCCAAATCGTATTTGCCGCTGTTCAGCGCGTCGAGAAACTGCCCGATGACGAGCAGCGCCGGGTAGCAGGTGTCGTTGTGGACGTATTTCAGGCCCAGCTGCGCGACCTCGCTGCCGCAGTTGCCGAGCACCTCGGTCTGGTAGCCCTCGCTGGCCAGTGCCGCCTGCATGAGCCGAAACTGAGTCACGGCCATGTTCGGAATGAGAATTTTATGGGTCTTTACCATGTCCTTGGTAAAGTTGGGGGTCATGTATTCCATGGAATTGCCTCTTACTTTTTATCCTCTTTGCGTTCTTCCAGCGCCGCAAACAAACTGCGCAGTCTTATGTTCACCGCGCCCAGATTTGTGATCTCGTCGATCTTCAGCTGGGTGTACAGCTTGCTGCCCGCCTGCAGAATCTCGCGGGTCTCGTCGGTGGTGACGGCGTCCAGGCCGCAGCCGAAGGAGACGAGCTGCACAAGGTCCATGTCGGGGTTCTCGGTGCAGTATTTCGCGGCGGCGTACAGGCGGCTGTGGTAGGTCCACTGGTTCAGGACGGAGGTCTGGAACTTCTGCTCGTGCCAGCTGACGGAGTCCTCGCTGATGACGGCAGCGCCCTGCCGGATGATGAGCTGGTCAATACCGTGGTTGACCTCAGGGTCAACGTGGTAGGGGCGGCCCGCCAGCACAATGATGCGGCGGCCTTCCCTGCGGGCCTGCGCAATGATCTCGGTGCCCTTGTCGCGCAGCTGCTGCATGTGGCGGGCGTACTCGTCGTAGGCCGCATCAATGGCTTCGTGCACGGCCTTCCGGTCCAGCCCCGGGAAATAATGGTCCAGCGTCTGCTGGAATTTCTTGTAGAAATCCTTGCGGCGCTCGAGGTTGAAGTAATCGTAGATGAACTTCGTTGCCTTCAGCTCGGGGCAGTTGCCCTCGAGCACCTCGGGATAGTAGGCCACGACGGGGCAGTTATAATGGTTGTCGCCCAGGTGCTCGTCCAAGTTGTAGCTCATGCAGGGGTAGAAGATCGCGTCCACGCCCTGCTCACACAGCCAGTGAATGTGGCCGTGGCTCAGCTTGGCCGGGAAGCAGGCCGTGTCGCTGGGGATCGTCGCCTGACCGCTCTGGTACAGCTTGCGGTTGGAGAAGGGGCTGACGACGACCTCAAAGCCGAGGCGGCTGAACAGCGTGTGCCAGAACGGCAAAAGCTCGTACATATTCAGGCAGAGCGGGATGCCGATCTTGCCGCGGCTGTTCGCGGGGGCTGCTGCCTTGCGGTAGCCGTCCAGCAGCTTGAGCTTGTAGGCGTAGAGGTCCAGGTCCTCGTTGTTGGCCTTGCCGGTCACGGGCTTGTCGCACCGGTTGCCGGAGATAAAACGCTTGCCATCGGCAAAAACGTTGACGGTCAGCTGGCAGTGGTTGCCGCACCCCTGACACTGCACGGTGTTGACCTTCTGGCTGAAATGCTCCAGCTCCAGCTGGGTCAGCACGGTGCTGCGGGCGTGCGCGCCTGCCTTGGCCTTGCCGTACAGGGCCGCGCCGTAAGCGCCCATCAGGCCCGCAATGTCGGGACGGATGACGTTGACGCCCATCTCCTTCTCAAAGGCGCGGAGCACAGCCTCATTGTAGAAGGTGCCGCCCTGTACCACGATGTTGCGGCCCAGCTCCTCGGGGCTGGACGCGCGGATGACCTTGTACAGCGCGTTCTTGACGACGGAGATGGACAGACCGGCGCTGATATTTTCAATCGAGGCACCGTCCTTCTGCGCCTGCTTGACAGACGAGTTCATGAACACGGTGCAGCGGCTGCCAAGGTCAACGGGCTTGTCGGCAAACAGGCCCAGCGCGGCAAACTCCTTGACGTCGTAGCCCAGCGCCTGGGCGAACGTCTGCAAAAAGCTGCCGCAGCCGGAGGAGCAGGCTTCGTTCAGGAAGATGTTGCTGATCGCACCGTCCTCAATTTTGAAGCACTTCATGTCCTGACCGCCGATGTCGATGATGAAATCCACGTCGGGCAAAAAGTGCTTGGCGGCGGTAAAGTGCGCGACAGTCTCGACAAGACCGCGGTCACAGTGGAACGCATTTTTGACGAGATCCTCGCCGTAGCCGGTGGTGGTCACGCTGGCAATCTGTAGGCCCGGGTGATCCCTGTAGAGACAAAGCAGCGTCTCTTTGACGAGCGGGATCGGGTTGCCGAGGTTCGGACGGTAGCGCTCGAACAGAATGTTCGCGTCGTTGTCGATGACGACGAGCTTGATGGTGGTGGAGCCGGAGTCGATGCCGATATGTACCGGCCCGCAGTCTGCGCCAAAGGGCAGGCAGGGCACGGTGGCCTTTAAGTGGCGGGCGTGGAAGTCCTCGTACTCCTGTTTGTTTGCGAACAGCGGCGGCAGGCTGACGTAGGTCGCTGTGGCGCTGTAGTCGTCGAGGCGCTTGGCAACCTCGCGCAGGTCGGATTCCTCGTCGGCATAGAACGCCGCGCCCATCGCAACGAAGAGCAGGCTGTTCTCCGGCAGGGTGCCGGTGACACCCAGAGTCTTGTCAAAGCTCCGGCGCAGCGTCTCGGAGAAGGTCAGCGGGCCGCCGAGATACAGGATATTGCCCTTGATGGGGCGGCCCTGTGCCAGACCTGCAATGGTCTGGTTGACAACGGCCTGATAGATCGACGCCGCGATGTCGCCCGCCTGTGCGCCCTGGTTGATGAGGGGCTGGATATCGCTTTTGGCAAAAACGCCGCAGCGGCTGGCGATGGTGTAGGTGCGGGTCGCGGCCTGCGCGGCCTTGTCCATCTCGTCGGCACCCATCTTCAGCAGGGTCGCCATCTGGTCAATGAACGCGCCCGTGCCGCCGGCGCAGCTGCCGTTCATGCGGACCTCGGTGCCGTTTGTCAGGAAAAGGATTTTGGCGTCCTCGCCGCCCAGCTCGATGATGCAGTCGGTGCCGGGGGCCAGCCGGTTGGCGGCTACACGGGTGGCAAAGACCTCCTGCACGAAGGGAACCTTGCAGCTGTCGGCCAGGCCCATACCGGCGGAGCCGGAGATGGCTAAGTAGGCGCGGCCATCGGGCAGATATTCGGCGGCAACCTTCTCAAGCAGCGCTCTGCCCTTCTCTAAAATATGGCTGAAATGGCGCTCGTAGGTCGAATAGACGATCTGCCCGGCGTCGTTCAGCACAACACATTTAATGGTGGTGGAACCAATGTCCAGACCAACTCTCATAGGATTTTGCCTCCTGCGGATGGAGTGAAATTGCGGGATATGTGCGCCGGGTCTGCCCCGCGGCGATACAATATCAGATTATATTATACAGGGTTCTGCACGATTCGGCAAGAGTACGGTGCAGGAAAACACGTTGTCAAATGCAGGAATCTGTCCCAAAAAACACCGAAGCGGTGCAGGAAAGTCCTGCACCGCTTCGGCATCAAAAGAAAAGAGGAGTATGGATGAAAAACTTGGGGTTCTGTTCTCAGGCCCGGGTCCCTGCTCCCTTCCTGAGAACACTTATAGTATACCCGCCATTTGTGTTAAAGTCGTGAAGGAAAATTCAACAAATTAAGAAGGGCTTGTGAACAAACCAAGCCTTCCCCCCAGGGGGGAGGTGGCCCCGACCGCTGACAGCTTCCTCCAAGGGGGAAGCCGCTCTAAACAAAAACCACCCGGCGCAAAACCGAGTGGCTATGTACAAACTTATTGCTCCTCCCGGCCCAATTTGTCGATCTGATCCTGCAAAAGCTGGGAGATCGGGCGGCGGGTGTTGCGCAGACGGTGGACCGGGGCGGCAGGGGCCGTGTGGTGCACGGGCTGTGCCTTGGCCTTGACGCGCAGACGCTCGGCGGGCTTTTCGGGAGACGGGGCGGCAGGATTGGCGGCGGCAGCGGGGCGCGGCGGCACCGGTGCGGGAATATCCGTTTCCGGTGTGCCCTGCGCAAAGCTGCGCATATCGGTGCCCAGATCTTTCAGCTCGGCCTCGGTCTGGTCAAGCGCCTGATAGATGGCCTGTGTCAGGCCGTCTAAATCCAGCGTGGCGGCGCTCAGGCGCTCGTCCACGCGGGCCAGACGCTCCCGCACCAGCATGACGCCCGACGCAATGCTGCGGGCATTCTCCGCCATGCGGTTCTTCTGGGTCTCGGCCTGCTGCTTGAGCTCCCGCTCTGCGCTCTCGGCGTACAGGCGGGCATCGGCCAGGATCTTGCCGGCCTCGAGCTTGGCCTCCCGCACCAGATCGGATGTGGGGGCAGCCGGGGCGGCGGCAGTGTTCAGCGCGCGCGCGGCGGTCAGCTGCTTTTGCAGCTCGTCCACCTGCTGCTGCAGATCGTGGCATTTCAGCTGCCAGATGTTGGCGTTTTTCTGGGATTCCCGCTGGGTGGACTGGAAGGAGGCCGTCTTTTTCTTGATGGTCTCCAGCTGCTCGTCCGCCTCGCGGCGCTTGGCCTCGGCCGTGTCTGCACGCTGGGTCGCGGCAGCCAGCTCGGCCTTCAGGGCCTCCATGCGGCTGTCGGCGGTGCCTCGCTCGCTGCGCAGCTCGTCCAGCTTGGACTGCAGCTGCTGCAGCTGGCGGTTGTACTCCAGCTCGTGCTGCTGGGCCTCGTTGGCCAGTGCGTTCATGTAAGCCAGCACGTCATTTTTATCAAAGCCGAACAAGCTGGAACGAAAACCCTGTTCCTGAATGTTCATCGGTTCAGACGGCATGGCTTTTTACATCCTCTCGCAAAAAAAATCATTAAGAACGCTTGTTCAGGATGCTGAGCAGGTCGTCAAAGTAATCGCCGTCATCCTCTTCCTCGGCAGGGGCTGCGGGCTGTGCGGCCACAGGCGTGTCCATGCCGGTGCTGAAGGACTGGGTGAAGATCGGGTTGGGCATGACGGGGTTGACCTGCGGCTGGACAGGCTGCACGGGCTGGACCGGAGCAGCGGCAGGCTGTGCGGCGGGCTGGGTAGCGGCCTGTGCGGCACGCTTGGCGTCAACATGGGCCTGAATGGGCTCGTCGACCTCGGGCGTGCTCTCGAAGCCTGTGGCAACGACGGTAATGCTCATCTCGTCGCTCAGGCGCTCGTCGAACGCAGTACCCCAGATGATGTTGGCATCGGGATGCGCGCTCTGGGTGATCATGCTGGCAGCGGTCTCGACATCCTCCAGGCCGATGTCGGGGCTGGAGGTGATGTTGATGATGACGCCGCGTGCACCGGCAATGCTGGTCTCCAGCAGTGGGCTGGAGATGGCAGCCTTGGCGGCGTTCTCGGCCTTGCCGGCGCCCTTGGCAACGCCGACGCCCATGTGGGCAAAGCCGGCGTCCTTCATGATGGAGCGGACGTCCGCGAAGTCCAGGTTGATGAAGGCAGGAATGTTGATCAGGCTGGAGATGCTCTCAACGCCCTGGCGCAGCACGTTGTCAGCGGCCTCGAAGGCGTTCATCAGGGTGATCTTCTCCTGGCTGATGAGCTTCAGGCGCTCGTTGGGAATGACGATCAGGGAGTCGACGTGCATCATCAGGGAAGCGATGCCCTGCTCGGCCTGCGCCATCTTGCGCTTGCCCTCAAAGGCGAAGGGCTTCGTGACGATGCCGACGGTCAGGATACCCAGGTCATGGGCCGTCTCGGCCACGACAGGGGCAGCGCCCGTGCCGGTGCCGCCGCCCATACCGGCGGTGATAAAGACCATCTGCGCACCCTTCAGCGCGTTGGTGATCTCGTCCTTGCTCTCCTCGGCGGCGCGCTGGCCAATCTCCGGGTCAGCACCGGCACCGCGGCCCTTGGTCAGCTTGGCACCAAGCTGGACCTTCTGGGTGGCCTTGGAGTTGAGCAGAGCCTGCTGGTCGGTGTTCATCGCGACGAACTCGACCCCGGACAGACCGGACTCCACCATGCGGTTGACGGCGTTGCCGCCGCCGCCACCTACGCCGATAACCTTGATATTGGTTACATTTTGCATTTCTTCGTCGAGAACGAATGCCATGAGTGTATCCCCCTAAAAGTGATGTTGTGAAACCGGATTCCTGGGGTGCACCCACGCATGGGCACACTAATCCGTGATTTTTTACATATAACTGTTTATAAGGATAGCAAATTTTCCGCGCAATTTCAATACCTTAGCGAGAAATTCATAAAAAAATACGGCCTGCCCTGCCCTTTTGGACAACGCAGGCCGCGATAGAGACTGTATTTTTAGTACAAAGCTACATACTTTGTGTAAGAATGTGAAAAAACTGAGAAGCGGAGCTGTTGTAATCGGCCATGTGCCGGGCGGTCTCCCCGCAGGGGCCGGGCATGCCCGGCCCGGATGCGTAAGGGGGGCGGCAGTCCGCGGAAGGTCTCAGGAAATCTCTGCCCCCAGCCCGCGCAGTGCGGCGGGTAAATTTTCATACCCGCGGGGGATGTGCCCGGGGTCGCGCAGGCGGGTCTCACCGTCCGCGGCCAGTGCCGCCGCCAGAAGCGCCGCTCCGCCGCGCAGGTCGGGCGCGGTGACGTCCGTCCCGTGCAGGACGGCCCCGCCCGGGAGCGTCAGCTGCCGCCCC
>OGYR01000791.1_pt1 | contig 14459 bp, 14 predicted proteins | sample 1576661 | NCBI WGS metagenome assembly OGYR01 (sample SAMEA3541490, study PRJEB24748) | human gut metagenome | biome: human gut; feature: human-associated habitat; material: faeces | place: China | collected 2012
GTCAGCTCCCGGGCGTCCATTTAAGACTTCGGGCCACGATGGCCCGAAGGGCGGGACTCCACGATCAGCGCCCGGAACTTCTTCCTGCACTGTTTTTTCTTTCCTTTGCACTCCTTGTAGTAACGGCATTGGTAGCCAATATCCTCCAATTTCTTATCCGTAAAGCGCAGCATCTGCTTGGCTTTTGTAATGCGAAGATTTAGAACATAGGTATTGATGCTCACCCCGAACTGTTCCTTGAACACACGAGTCAGATAGAACTTGCTGATAAAGAACTGATCTGTCAGTGCATCTAATGAAACTTTTTCGGTGTAGTGCTTATCCAGATAATCTCGGATCGGGTCAAGGTTCTGCTTTTTCAGAGCCACATCAGACCGTTCCGCAGGATGCCATGACTTGCTCATCAGGAGAAGCAGCAGCTCATTCAGTCCACTGTTGATTCGCATATCCCGGATATAATCATCCGAAGAAGCGATATCAAAAAGTGAACGATGAAGTGTCAAAAAAGTCGTTATATCTTCCGAGTGAAACACCGGGCGACCGCCGCGTTCTACATACTTCTGATAGATATCCTGCATGGTCACGCCGGAAAAGTGAATCCACGACAGCGACCAGAGGTCTGTGTCGGTACTATGGGAATACGGCTGCTGGCAGTCGATGAACACGCAGTTTCCGGCTGACAATTTGTGCCTCTTGTCTTGATATTCCAGTTCACCAGAGCCAGAATTGACACAGAAAAACAGGTAAGAAGACAGCTGCGTGCGCGAGGAAGTGTGCGACTGTTTAGCCTGCAAGGAACCAATCTCCTGAAGATAGAGCAGGGCAGACTTTGCAAAAGCTGTCGGCGTGTAAAGGATTCGTTTGGAGGAAACAATGGGGGAGGTATCCTGTGAATCATGTAGAAACAAGTCATTCATACTGGATACCTCACGTAAATTCCTTAATCTCTTCTGAACAAATCCCTCGTATAGACCTTCTCCTTCACATCATCCAAGCAACTGTCATAGCGATTGGCGATAATGGCCTGGCTGCGCTTCTTGAACTCTTCAAGATTGTTTACGACTTCGCTACCAAAAAAGGTTGTTCCATTCTCAAGAGTCGGCTCGTAGATAATCACAGTTGCGCCTTTCGCCTTAATACGTTTCATGACGCCCTGAATAGAGGACTGGCGGAAATTGTCAGAGTTAGACTTCATGGTCAGACGGTACACACCAATAATACAGGTTTTCTCCTGAGCCTTATCGTATTCATTGTCTTCGCCGTAGCCGTAGTATCCTGCCATCTGAAGCACACGGTCTGCAATAAAGTCTTTGCGAGTGCGGTTGGATTCGACAATGGCTTCGATCAGATTTTCCGGAACATCGGCATAGTTTGCGAGAAGCTGCTTAGTATCTTTCGGCAGACAGTAACCTCCGTAGCCAAAGCTAGGGTTGTTATATTGATCACCAATACGAGGATCCATGCAAACGCCTTTAATGATCTGCTGCGTATTCAGCCCCTTCATCTCGGCGTAGGTGTCCAGCTCATTGAAATAAGACACACGCAAGGCGAGGTAGGTGTTGGCAAATAACTTGACAGCCTCGGCCTCGGTGAACCCCATAATAAGAGTGTCGATGTTTTCTTTGATGGCACCTTCCTGTAACAGGCCAGCAAAGGTATTAGCGGCTTTTACGAGACGGGCATTTTCTACATCTGTACCGACGATGATACGAGAGGGATAGAGGTTGTCATACAGCGCCTTGGACTCCCGCAGGAACTCCGGGCTAAAAATGATATTATCACAGTGGTACTTTTCACGCACAGAAGTCGTGAAGCCAACCGGAATCGTGGACTTGATGACCATGATGGCATCAGGATTATATTGTATCACCATCTTAATGACAGCTTCTACTGCAGAAGTATCAAAGAAGTTTTTCTTGCTGTCATAGTTGGTAGGCGCTGCGATAACGACGAAGTCCGCATCCTTGTATGCGGATTCAGCGTCCAGAGTTGCCGTCAGATTCAAGCTCTTTTCTACCAGATACTTTTCAATGTACTCATCCTGAATCGGAGATTTCTTGTGATTGATAAGGTCAACCTTTTCAGGGACAATGTCCACTGCCATGATCTCATGATGCTGACCCAGCAACGTAGCAATGGACAAACCGACGTAACCGGTTCCTGCAACTGCAATTTTCATATTTTAACATCTTCCTTCTCTAATTAGCCGACAAACACTCTCTTCCTATAACGTCCACCATTTATGATAATTGCAGCATTCGTTACATTTGAATGTGTATGAATCAAATAGTCGCATCTGGCAAGCATATATGCATCCATGATAACTTCTACGCCAAGAAGATATTTGTGATTTTCTCTATGGTAAATCTTATCCAGATGGATTCCTGTTGTGCTTCCCGGCTCTGCTCTATAAGCATCATTATAGAAAACACAGCTTCCGTAATGAGCCTTAAAACATTCAATCGTTCTCAAATCATCACAGCACAAAAATATCTTTGCACTTGGGCAATCATGCAATATCTTGTCAATCTCAACAAAATACTGTTCAGTATCAGATGCAGCATAATGACCAGTTGGTGGTATAATCTTGTCTGTTTGCCTTACATGAACACCAACTATAGTCTCTTTTTCATTCCCAATCTTAATGGATTTCCACTTTTCATCCAACAATTTCTGAATGTTCTTGTTTAGCTTGATATTCTCATTCGCAATTTTACATACCTGCTTTAATTTATTGTCGTCTAAGACAAACTTATTTGCAGACGGTTCAGAATAAGGCAATTCGTCAGAATGTATTGCGTCATCCGAAAGGATATAATTCTTACTTGCATATGCTTCTGCAAGACTTGCATTCCCGGGCTGGTTAAAGTAGTATTCCCAGACATTCGTCACATCATTTATCGGATGATCCTCTGTATATTCGGTCAAATAATTTTGCTGATCTACAACACAAATATAATCATGCTTTTTTGCATAGCATATGTGCGCCAGCACCCAAATCCAATTTGAAAAAAAACCTCCACCAGGTGCAGGGCGCCGAATTATGTAATAGTGTTGTCTACCGATGTTTTTCAATCGTATAACATGCTTCTCTGATTTTTTATAATAAATGGTTTTTATGATTGCGCTTTTTTTGATTTTCTTAAAAACGCCGGTCATTATATAACCTCCTCGTAAATTTTCTGTATATTGTTTGCCGTAGATCGTATCGAAAAATTATCAATCGCATAACTATGCGCGCGTTCCAGTATAGGGGTATTATCTTGTGTTCGCACTTTCTTTACGATGGCAACCAACTCATCAATGTTTTCATAAAGGTATCCTGTTACACCATCCTTGATCAGTTCCATAGTTGCTCCTGACTTTCGCCCGATTACCAAAACCTTCGATAGCATTCCTTCAACTGTAACCAATCCGAATGCTTCATCTCTTGAACACATTAATAACACATCTGATTTTTGACGCATTTTCTCAAGGTCATCAACAAATCCGAGAAAGGTCATTTTCGTTTCCAATGAAAATTTTCGAAGAGTGTTCCTTAAGCTGGCATCGATTTCATAGGATGATGCAATATTAATATGAAAATCTTCTTGCTCCATTTGAAGCCTTTTGGCCAGTTCCAAAACATCAGGGAATCCTTTGTGCATCGATGTTCCACCACAGAATAGGATTTCAAGTCTTTTGCTTTTTTTGAAATGAAACTTTTGATTTGGAACTGCTAAGCCATCATATACTCGTGTAATTCTCAACCCATCATACAATTCATATCGTTGCTTTACAGAATCCGATATTGCAATAACTCTCTCTGCCCGCTTCATCCATTTATTACAATAGGATTCACTAAACGTGTGTTGGAAAGAAAATTGTTCATCAAATATTTCTCTCATATGCCAAATATGTGGTAATTCTAGCAATTCTGCAACATATGCTCCCACAACTGTAATGCTATCATTCGTGTGTACAATTTGAATTGCTTCCTTCTTTAATGCGCGAGATATATAGAATGCTGCCAGCCAATTTACAAGGAATTTTGCAGCTTTTCGGACAAAGGTAACTCGTTGATTACCGTTTTCAACCCATCTATGATAAGGGATCACAACAAAACGACACTCATCACAAAGTTCCTCATATAACCATCCTTTTTCAGGAGTCACTACAATGATTTTGTGCCCTTTCTTTATCATTTCCCGTACCAGAAGAGTCAATTCTATATTTGCCCCACCTTTCCCACCATAATGAGAGAAAAACGCTATATTCATCAGTCACACCACCTTTTTACGTTCAGAATTCTTGATTTTTTGAATCACGACATTTATAAAGTGTTTTTCTTGAGAGCGCATAAATATAACGCTGGTCACAACATATGTCATGATACCAATCATAATGTTTAGTATTAAACTGCTTGCGGAAACTGTTTGAATCTTTTGAAATGTCTTTATTACACATAACATCACTAATCCAGAAAGCAAAAGCGGAGCATTTCGTATTACATATTCCATCAAAGGAAGCTCATTTTTAGCATATTTAACAAACACGATTGTAACCGCCAATTGAGCCAATAGCGTTCCAATTGCAGCTCCAGTTGAAGACATTTGGGGAATAAGAATGAAATTTGCAATCAAATTCACTACTGCCCCACAAACAGTCGCTGTGATATAGACAATATCCTTGCTTTCTGGAATTATATATTGCATACGAATAACATTTGACCATGCATATAAAGGAATTACAATACACAAGAGTTTTAAAATAATCGCCGATGGCAAAAATGCGTTTCCGTAATAAACCGTGACTAATTCAGTAGCTATTGCCAAAATTCCAAACATTGCTCCAATGGCAATGAAACATGATACATCAATTGAATACCCTATCAAATCATTCGCCGTATTCTTATTCTTGTTTTTTAAGCTTGACATTCTTGAAAGCATCACAGTTCCCATTGCACCGAATGCAATATTAGGAATTTCAACAATCTTATTTGCATAATCATAATATGCCAAGTCTGACTTCGACGAAATCGCACCAATCATAACCTTGTCCATAATATTATAAATACTTGCCGCAAGCACTGGAACAAAGAGCATAATATTAGGTTTAAAGTGTTCTTTCACATTTCTCCAAGAAGGTTTTACCCACTGTATGTCACTTAGCACTGCCGGCCAAAAAGATAACTGAGATATCATTTGTCCCCCGGCCAAAATTATAAAATATTTTAGCAAATCTGTCTGTTTCTTCACAAAAACGAAAATACTGACAAGGTTTATTACTTTGATGCACACATTTCTGATGACAATCACCTTGAACTTTTCCATTCCAAGAAAATACCAGCCAGCATCTACAAACATTGCCGCGATATAAAGAATCATGGTACAGAAATAGATTCGTGACTCTGAAACAAAAAAAAGCACATAGCAAATGTAGAAAAGAAAAGCTGTTGCCGAAGTAATTAATTGCATTGAATAGATTTCCCAAAAGCATTTACTTCTAAGATACTGGTCCTCCCTTACCTTTGCAATACATCGATTTCCATAATTGCTCAAGCCAAGCGTTCCAAAGAGGACAAAGTAAGAGGAAATAGATTGCACGTATGTATACGTTCCGATGTTTTCAACCTCAAGGACTCGCCCTAAATATGGTGCCGTGATAAATGGAACAATCAAGGATAAAATGTGATATGCAACATTTAAAAAAAGATTTTTACCCAGCCTTTTGTCCATGCTAATTCCTCACATATACATCATTCGGATTTGCAGTTTTATTGTAATGTATTACAAATGTCATTGTCCACCACAGAGCAAAATGTGTAAGATAGTAACCGCTGAACATAGACATTATAAAACCAGAAAGAAAAAGATATAGCCACAGGCAGTCTGTAAAATTTTGTCTTATAAGTGCGAATTCCTTTTTAATCGCAACCACAATCAGAAATATAACTATAGCTGTTCCAACAATCCCTGTTTCTGCCAACAAATCACCAATCATGTTGTGTGAATATATGCCGTTAATGAGTAGTATCGATCCCAATCCGCTTCCTAGTATCGGTTTATCCTCAAAAAGTTCAATTGCCTTTTTAAATAATTTTTCTCTTCCCGAGTCTCCATGTCCACTTAGAAAATCCGTAATTCTTGCGAAGCCATTGCTTGATGTAGAAAGACTACCTGCATAGTTAAATATGGCAATAGCACTTATGATGAGCACTGCCATTATAAATAGCGCTTTTATGACATCCTGGACAGAAATGACACTTTTTTTTACTGCCAAAACCAGTGTGAGCCCCATAAAAACAGTATATGAGACAAATCCCCCACGCCCGCCGCCTACAAGCACTATAAGCGCATTTAATAATATCAGCATTTCTGCTAAAACACCCATGTACTTTGGCCTAAATTTAATTAGTGTAATTTCATTCTCCCTTGTTAACACATAATACTCTAGTAGCGATGCCGCATAGGATGCCATATAAGAAATCGTTTGATAGTTTAATCCATATGTGGTTTCTGCAAAGCCGCCTGATGTTGTCATATCCGGCTTGAATGCAGCCGCCAATGCAACAAATGTAAAAGCCATTCCAAGAATCGGAGCCATCTGTTTCATTTTCTTTATTGCTTCAGAGTTTTCACTTACAAGTAATGCAATTAAAATTGTTGGGAGAAATTGCCCCGTGATTGCCAAAGCGAAGCTTTCATAAACCTCAAGATAAGATAAACTTCGTGGATTCACAAGATAAGGTGTCATCCAATACAAACAGACTATCAGGATCACTAAAAAGGATGTAATAAAATTTTGCTTCGAAATACACCAATGTTTTTTATACATAGAAATCGGCAATGCAATGGCAGAAGCGCCTGCAACAGCGATTGCAAACTGTTTATACGTAAATACAGAAGGGAGGAAGTACATTAATACGCTGCAGATATATGTACTAAAAATCAATGCATATGATAAAACAGCCATTTACTCTTTATTACCTCTCGCAGAACTCGAATAAATTTCACGGATTTTGCATATAACATTTTGTGGCAAAGCATCATCTGTTGCACATTCGACTTCAAAGCCTGTACCATGCGATAATATCGAAGCCTTCATTTGGTTAGGATATGAGATACTACTGCATTCTCCTAAAAATCGCGCCCACAGAGAAAATGAAGAAGCCGAAGGAATCATAACGGGTGCTTTCGATAGTGCAACAATATCAGCTATACTGTTTCCATAGGTTATTCTTCTTACATTTTGCAACACCAAAAGCGCTGCGAGTTCTTCATCTGTACCATCAGAAAACACATTAACCTGCACTGGCCAACCAGCCGCTTCCCGTATTTTCTTTACTATAGCCACATACCAATCAATTTGTATTCGAGTGTTATTGTCTCCATTCGCTAACGCATGCAAATTTACAGCACTAAAATCTCCAAGCCGAACATGAACATTTATTGCATTGTCAGCGTTGAACCCTAACGCTTTTTTTCCTTTTTTTTGTAAGCATTTGGTAATAGTCATAGCTATATCAGATTGATATTCTTGCAAATCGTCGAAACTCATTTGAAGTTCACCTGATTCAAGGCCAAATCCCTTACCGATTATTACGTCATTTTTGTGGATTTCATTCCAATTAATTTCATCATATTTTTTACAGTAAATCTTATTAGAAAACAATAGCAATTTGTATTTTTTTATTCCTCCAATCATGTTTGCCCTGTTTTGGAATAAGTCTGCATACAATCGTTTATCTTTTTCTCTTCGTATCCATGGGCCATATTTTATTGATGGCCAAGTAGGCCAAATCAATTCACAATCGTGTTCTTTTGCAGTAGCAATCGCTCGTGACCACATAAACAAAAGATTTCCCAATCCAGCTCCACCAAATCTTACCCCAACCAATTCATACTTAGAAAACTTCGGATAAATATACGGCATTATTCTATGCTCCTTTTTGCTATATCCCGATAAGAGAACCTCATTCGTTTTTTCTGGGCATTATATTTCATGAGTTCATATTTGCTTGGAGAGTCAAGTAATTCTTGGATTTTACCCTGAATTTCTTGTGCTTTGTCTTGTTCCAAAAAAAGCACATTGCCGCCCAAATCAATGTGGTGAGTTCCTGGCCAATCTTTTACAATCATCGGTATTCCTTGACCCGCAACTTGTTCCCAATATACCGAATGCCTTCCTGGAAAAACAACTAAGTCCGCGGCTCCAAATAGATTGTAAGACTCTTCTGAAGACAACCAACCAACATATTGAATTTTCACGTCATCTACAAGTGCATTAACCTTTTCCTTCAGGTTATCGGAAACTGAGCCAAAAACAATCAATCTTACTCTTTCTGCAGATATATTCTGTATGGCTTCCATCAGCAGAAGGGTTTGTGTTTTCCACTCATCAATTTTTCCTCCCGTTATAATCAAAAAGTCATTCCCATGTATTCCTAAGCTTATGCGAGTTTCTTTCATGATTTTAGGATTTGCTGCCTTCTCAACCAGTTCATCATCTGCACCCATCACGAGAAGTTCGCATTTATTTGCTGGCAAATCATACATTTCTTTTAGGAAATCCACTCTAGCAGGGAGCACACCATAGAATTTGGTAACATACGGTTCTATTTTCTTTACACAGAATCGCCATAACCCTTTATGTAACAAATTTCTTGAAAACCAGCCATGTGCTCCGTTTGAATAATCAACATGATTATCAACATATACTTTTACATTTGGATGTCTCTTTGCATACAATGCTAGTTTTCTAATATCGAGAAATTGGCAGTCGTGAATAAAAAGAATATCCGGCCGTTCTTTTTCAACTGCTCCATATAGATCAGGATAAGTTTTCAATCGACTATTGACAGTTCCGTGCTTTATAGAAAGCCGTACCATCTTTACGCCATCTTCATTGATATAATCTGTTTTATATGTTCTTTTCAGTTTTCCATCAGAATTCCAAATCCATTGTGATGCTATGATTGTTACGTCATTTCCCATTTTCTTGTGATACTTTGTAATGACATTTTCCTGATAATTAAAACCGTCTGTCATTGCTCCACAAAGGCAAATATGTACTATCTTCATCTTTGCTTACCGCCTAAAACACTCTTCATAATTTACCGCATTATTTTTCACAAAATCCTGCTTCATTAATTTTTCCAGTTCGTCCCATAGATGTTCTTTTTCTAGCTCCCAACTATGTCCCCATACCATTACTACACTATCTTCTTTTCTCTGTTCATTTCTGATCAAGCTAGAAACCAGCTCAAAATAATTCATTTTATAATGTAATGCAATATATGCCCCCTGTGATATACTCCTATTCCTTATGGCATTTCCAAGCAGCGACTTACTACCACGAGGATAAAAATGGATTGCCGGCTTCAGTTCGCCGCCAGTGTACTTAAAATTCATAGTATCTGCTGTTCTAATGGTTTTGTAATGCTTATCAACAATATCAAGTATCTCAGGAGTATATTTTCCACCTGGCAAGCAAAAATCCTCAATTTCATGGCCCAACGTATGTTCCAGATAATTCTTATTTAAAAGAATTTCTTGCTCGACTTCATCCAACGGAATACTCGTTAGATAAGTGTGGTTTTCCGTATGTCCACCAAATCGAACACATTCAGATTCTACTGCACGCATCATTTCGGGTGTGAGTACTTCTCTCCCCTCGCGATTTCTTGTAGGGACAAAAAACATTCCAGGAATTTCATATTTTTCATGCAACTCAAACAGCTTTTGATCCTCTAGTGCTCCATCATCCCAGCTAAACGCTATTTTCAATCTTGCTTTCCTCCCGATTTCATCTTTCTAATCCTTCTATAATACGGACGCAAAACATTCTTTCCCTTTATCACAACTTCATTAAAAGCCGCCTTTTCTTTCGCGATTATGTATGGAAGCCACCTTCTATAGATAATCAAATCATAGAGTGGATATTCGACCGCTAAAAAACGAGTCTTATATTCGCATTCCCCCCACAAAAAGTGAAAGAATAGGATCCCGTCATTTATCGCATAAGATATTGTATCTAGCAGAACCAAACTTCCAATATTCCAGTTGTCAAATTGAGGATCGTGAGCAATTGAATGTAAAAAAGCTTGGTTTCCATCATATGTCATCAAAGTTCCCGCAATGATGCGGTCATTCAGCCTATATAAAACAAGTTTTCCGCTTTTGTAGGCTACATCTATCCATTCTTTTTTTGTTCCTGCATGGAACCCCTTTTCAACACATCTCAACTCATTCATTTCATATATTCGATTTGCTGCCGCATAGAATTCATCTTTATTATGCTCGTTTCCAGTCATCTCAAATACTTTCAATGAATCAAACTCACATGCTCTATTTAACCTGCTTCGATAATTCTTTAAATGCTGCCGCGTCTTTTTTCCCATCGAGCCTAAATATTCCGTCGGCTCATGAAATTGTCTCAAATCCAAAAGATAGTCTTGAGAAGCCTTTTTCCATACTGCATGAGAATGTATATTCTTATTATTGCAGCCAGTGATTTTGCGAAATACTAATTGATTTGCTTTCAATTCCGATAATGCACTTGAAATGAAATCTGCACTTACATCTTCGCTCCGCAACAAAGTACTTTCAAAAGTCACCCCCCCCTCCTCATTTTTTTCATAAGGAATTCTCAAGGAATTTTTCTCATACCACAAAGGTGTTATTCCAAAAGATTCAAAATAAGCTGAACTCTGAAAAATAGTCATTTTTACTTCTCCTATATATATATATTTCAAAACGTCACTGTAATTTCCTACTGGTATTACTACTGACTGGGGATTATGCAGGGTTTCTTTGCTCCCTCCTGCGTCATAGGTGATGACTTTTGTTCCACATACCTCTACTTCAAGGTTAACTGTCGGATAAGTATCCTCTCGAGTCGGATTAAAAAGTAAGTCGGCCGCAGTATAGATTTCAGCCAACTGATGAGCACTCTCTGTGCGGTTTATTCCGATTATGTTTTTCGGTAATTTTCTCATCTGGTTCTTATCTACTCCAACCATAACAATCACTGTATCCTTATTGATTTTCTTTGATAGTTGGATAACATCATCGATTCCTTTTCTCTTACTCCAGCGGCTTGCCACACAAAGTATCACACTTTTACTTTCAATATCGTACTTGCTTTTAAACTCACTTGCAACAGGTTTAAAAGCAGTCGTGTCAATTGTATTGTATTTAACTTCAACTGGGTATTCCCTAAGGAAGCTTTGACGTGTCAGATCAGCCAGGCATTGGGACGGCATAATTAATGTCCGATTTTCCACTCCTCCAAAGGCTTCTCTCTTCCTCTTGTAATTGCTCTCAGAATTGTCTAGAAATCTACTTGCTAGATACCGCCCTTTCTGTGGACACTGCTTGCACAGAGTTTTCCATTTGTCGCAGTTAGCTATTAAAAAATGTGTGCAATGGCCTGTGAACGCCCAACAATCATGTAGCGTCCATTTCACTTCAACGTTTTTCCTCTTTATCCATTGAAAGAGTAATTCAACATTTATATAATAACCATGAAGATTATGAAGCCATATTATATCCGGGTTATAATCATCCGCCCATTTCAGAAACTTTTTTGTGGCATAAGTCGAACCGAAACCATGTTGATCAAGCACCATCGTTTTCAACGCATGGAAATAGATATCAGCTGATTTACCTATTCTAATTGCATACTGTTTGCAGTTATCAGGGACATAACTTTTACGGCCAAACGCTATCTTGGCTTCTATGTACTATCTTCATATTACTTCTTTGTTTGAAACATTTCCTTATATTCAACAACATTATCTCTGACACACTGAGAGCGCATCAAATCCTCCAATTTATCCCACAATTGATACTTTTCAATCTCCCGCTATGCCCCCAAATCATTATCGAGGCATATTCGTTATTTTGTTCATTTTCGATCAATTTTGAAATCACATCAAAGTATTCATCCTTACAATGAAGCAGTACATACATTGACTGTTTAATGCATCTGTTTCTAATAGCGTTTACAAATAAAGACTTGTTTCCTCTTGAGTAAAAGTGAATCGCAGGTTTTAGGATGCCCTCACTGTATGTAAAATTCATTGTATCGGCAGATCGCACCGTTTTGTAATGCCTATATACGATATCTAATATCACAGAATCGTATTTGCCACCTGGCAAGCAAAAATCTAAAACCTCATGCCCCAATACATTCTCGATGTACATTTTGTTGTGAAGGACGTCTGAATCTACCTCTTCAATCGGTATATCTGTAAGATATGTATGGCTTTCAGTGTGTCCCACCAAATCCAACATATTTTGATTCTGCTTCTCGCATCATTTGAGGCGTCAGCACATCTCTTCCTTCTCGATTCCTTGTTGGAACAAAAAACATTCCCGGTATCTCATACTTCTCGTGTAGTTCAAAAAGCTTACGGTCTTCTAATGCCTCATCATACCAGCTAAACGCAGTTTTCATAGAACACCTCTATACAAACCTATATATTCTTTAATTGCACATTTCTTATCAAGGTCATAGTCGGCAGGAATCACCACTTTTAATCTTTCGCCTTCTCTTACAGCATGTGCAACCGCCTCAACATCGCCTCGCCTAACAGAAATCCCACCAAACATCTCTGCGCTTTCTGTACTTCCACCTACAGCATACGTTATCACTGGTGTACCACAAGATGCCGCTTCTAGATTTACTGTTGGGTATGTATCACAATAAGTCAGATTCAAATAAATATCCGCAGTGTTATAAAGCTCAACCATTTCGTTAACATCCTGCGTTCTTCGGATATGTAAAATAGACTCTGGTAATTCTTTTTCTTGGCTGTTAGTCATTCCTCCTACAAGTATTATTTTATAATTTTCACCCAACAAATCTGCTAGTTGTTCGAAATCACTTAGCCCTTTCAAGTCATTCCAAACCGTTGCAACGGACAACAGTATTTTTTTTCTTTGTAGTCTTAAATTCGACCTAAGATGTGTACTAACTTTATGAAATTTTCCTGTATCGATTCCGTTATTTATCACTTTGACTGGATATTCATTTAAAAAAGAATCCTCCACAAGTTCTGCCAGCCATTTCGATGGCGTGACAATTGTGAGGTTAGTAACACCACAGAAGATATTCCTTTTCCTCTCCCAATTTCTCTTCGACCTATCAACATATGATTTAGGATAAACTTTCATTTGTGGGCAATTCTCACATCCATTTTTCCACTTCGAGCATCCAACTGCATCGCAATACGCTGAATGTCCTGTAAAAGGCCAAACATCATGAAGGGTCCATACAACCGGCTTATTTAGTTGTTTCAAACATGAAAATAGTAAATCAATGTTAATGTAATATCCGTGAAGGTTGTGCAAATGAATGATGTCCGGATTGAACTGATATATCCAATGAATAAACTTCCTTGTTGCTCTCATGCTCCCAAATCCAGTTGCATCAAAAGCTCTGGTTATTAGGCCGTGGATTTTCAAATCAATATCATTTCCTATTCTGACAGCGTATTTACTATATTGCGCTGGTACGATATCTGCATTTCGACCAAATGCAATCTTTACCTCGTTTCCATCCGATTCCAATGCAGCCGCAATATCTGTGCAAATTCGCCCCGTACTACCAGTTCCGCATTCCTCATTTATCATCAAGATTCTCATTGTTACCCCACTAAGTATTTGGCCATTTCATATGCCCATCTATACAGCCAATAGCCCTTGCTCATACCATATTTTTTATAGATGCCGTAGGTTATACCTACACGTCTCTTTACTTCACTCAAGCTCTTCTTAGTACTCTGGCCGCCGTCGCCAAATGCAAAGTTGCTGACAATCTTATCAATAGTTATAATCTTCTTTCCTGCCTGACGGACTGCCGTAATATAATCAAAATCGTCGTACATTGATTCCATCGCATATGGGAACTGAAGAAGAATCTCGCGTCTGCTGAACATGCCCGGATGACACCATCCACTAGTCGTCCACAGCTTTCCAATATGGGCGTGCTTAATCATGTCTCCCGTCTTCTTCTTAATTCGTATACTGCCCCAGGCAGCATCGTACTTCTCTTTTTTGTAGAGATCTACCATGGTCTCAACAGCATCCAGTTCGTACCAGTCGTCCGCATTGATCTGACCGACTAATTCACCGTGGGCCATTCGTGCGCCCTTGTTTAACCCATCGTACATTCCTTTGTCTGGTCCACTAACAATAACAAGCTTTCGACCCGGAGCAATATCAAATACTTTCTGATATTTTCTTGCAACCTCAACGGTCTTATCTTTTGACGCGCCGTCGATAACAATATATTCAATATCATCATAGGTTTGATTCAACACAGATTCCATTGTTTTTGCTATTGTTACCTCTGCATTAAAAGCAACCGTCAAGATAGTCACTAGCATTCTATCGCTCCTCTCCGCATATCAAAGATTACAGCCCAGACTCAATCTCAAAGAGTCTGAGCCGTTTATTCCTTATAAAGCTCTA
>OGYR01000793.1_pt1 | contig 14408 bp, 9 predicted proteins | sample 1576661 | NCBI WGS metagenome assembly OGYR01 (sample SAMEA3541490, study PRJEB24748) | human gut metagenome | biome: human gut; feature: human-associated habitat; material: faeces | place: China | collected 2012
AGAATATTCTTATTCGTCTGACCGGTAAGGATCTTATGCTGCTCATCATCAATATGCTTGATATCCAGCATTACAAGATCTGTCACCTTCATAAGTTCCTGGAATTTACTGAAGAATGGCTCTTCTCTTGTGAATGGATTTCCACAGGTATCCAGTGTTGTGTTGATTCCTCTTTCTTTTGCTTTCTGGAACAACTCCAGCAGAAAATCGATCTGCAGAAGCGGTTCGCCCCCACTGACGGTAATACCGCCCTTACTTCCCCAGTAAGTGCGGTATTTCCAGGCTTTATCAATCAGTTCATCTGCTGTGTAGAGAGTCCCTGAATTCATGTTCCATGTGTCCGGGTTATGACAGAACTGGCAGCGCATAGCACAACCGGTCGTAAAGATCAGATAGCGGACACCTGGACCGTCAACGGAGCCGAAACTTTCCAGAGAATGAATATATCCTTTGGTCATAGCTTTGCTCCTTTTCTTATTTATTACATGTAATTCGCCATGTACTCCGCCATGCGCAGCTCGATTCCGCTTTGCTTCATCTCGCTGACGGCTGTCGCCGTATATCATCTGATCCAGATATCATAATTCAAGCAAGCTTGATTATAACATCTGTCTCATCTGATGCATGGCTCATAGCTTTTACATATGATCGTGGCAAGTTCTTGCGATAACGTCTAACTGCTGTTCGCGGGTCAGGTCGATGAACTTAACTGCGTATCCAGATACACGGATTGTGAAGTTAGCGTATTCTGGTTTTTCCGGATGCTCCATAGCATCAATAAGTTTATCTGTACCAAATACGTTAACATTCAGGTGATGTGCTCCCTGATCGAAGTATCCGTCCATTACACGTGCAAGATTTTCTTTACGCTCATCGTCTGTATGTCCAAGTGCACTTGGGCTGATTGTCTGAGTATTAGAAATACCATCCAGTGCCAGCTCGTATGGAAGCTTAGCAACAGAGTTAAGGGATGCAAGAAGTCCGTTCTTTTCTGCACCGTAAGATGGGTTAGCACCTGGTGAAAGTGGCTCTCCAGCCTTTCTTCCGTCCGGAAGAGATCCTGTAGCCTTACCGTATACAACGTTAGATGTAATTGTAAGGATAGATGTTGTCGGTACAGAATGTCTGTATGTGTGGCACTTGTTCAGTTTGTGCATGAATTTCTTCAGCAGCCATACAGCGATCTCGTCTGCACGGTCATCATCGTTACCATATTTCGGGAAGTCTCCTTCGATCTCGAAGTCTGTAGCAAGTCCATCTTCGTCACGAACAACTTTAACCTTAGCGTATTTAATAGCGCTTAAGGAGTCTACTACGTGTGAGAATCCAGCGATACCTGTTGCGAAAGAACGTTTAACGTCTGTGTCGATCAGTGACATCTGAGCTGCCTCATAGTAGTATTTATCATGCATGTAGTGGATCATGTTCAGTGTATCAACATACAGCTTGGACAGCCACTCCATCATTTCATCATATTTAGCAAGTACTTCATCGTAATCAAGGTACTCAGAAGTAATTGGCTGGTAAGCCGGTCCTACCTGTACTTTAGTCTTTTCATCAACACCACCGTTGATAGCGTAAAGAAGACACTTAGCAAGGTTTGCACGAGCTCCGAAGAACTGCATCTCTTTACCTGTCTCTGTAGCAGATACACAGCAGCAGATGCTGTAGTCATCTCCCCATACCGGACGCATAACATCATCGTTCTCGTACTGGATGGAGCTTGTTGTTACAGAAATCAGGGATGCGAACTTCTTAAAGTTCTCTGGCAGTCTTGAAGAATAAAGAACTGTCAGGTTTGGCTCTGGTGAAGGTCCCATGTTGTTCAGTGTGTGGAGGAAACGGTAGTCAGTCTTTGTTACCATAGAACGTCCGTCCTGTCCAAGTCCACCAACCTCAAGTGTAGCCCATGTCGGGTCTCCTGAGAACAGCTGGTTGTAAGATGGGATTCTTGCGAACTTAACCATACGGAATTTCATTACCATGTGGTCGATGATCTCCTGAGCTTCCTTCTCTGTAAGTGTTCCATTCTTAAGATCTCTGTCAATATAGATATCAAGGAATGTAGAGATACGTCCTACGGACATAGCTGCACCATTCTGTGTCTTGATTGCTGCAAGATATCCGAAGTACAGCCACTGAGCTGCTTCGTGAGCATTCTTAGCCGGCTGAGAAATATCGAATCCGTATGCTGCAGCCATCTCTTTCATCTCTTTCAGAGCTTTAATCTGATCTGCAAGTTCTTCACGAAGACGGAAATCCTCACCCTTCATGCCGTGTCTTGCGTAACGCTCGAAGTCATACTGTTTTCTCTCGATCAGGAAATCGATACCGTACAGTGCAACACGACGGTAGTCACCTACGATACGTCCACGTCCGTATGTATCCGGAAGTCCTGTGATGATCTTGTTATGACGAGCTTTTTTCATCTCTGGTGTATAAACATCGAATACACCCTGGTTATGTGTTTTATGATATTTTGTGAAGATCTCATGCAGTTTCTCGCTTGGCTGGTATCCGTATGTTGTACAAGCCTGCTCTGCCATCTTGATTCCACCGTAAGGCATGAATGCTCTCTTCAGTGGTTTGTCTGTCTGCAAACCAACAACCTGCTCAAGGTCTTTCATGCTCTCATCGATATATCCTGGGCCGTATGCTGTCAGACCGGAAACAACTTCTGTCTCCATATCGAGAACTCCGCCCTTAGCTCTTTCTTCTTTCTGAAGTTCCTGCAGTCTTCCCCATAATTTGTCTGTTGCTTCTGTCGGTCCCTCAAGGAATGCCTCATCACCTTCATATGGTGTGTAGTTCTCCTGGATGAAATCACGCACGTCTACAGAGTGTGTCCATTTTCTTCCCTTGAAGCCAGCCCACTGCTCAAAATTAGCCATTGAAAAATCCTCCTATATTCTTTCCTAAAATAGTTTTGTAATTGTTTTACGGGCATAGTATAACACCGTGTTAAATAAATGACAAGCGTAAAATCGAGAATAAATATCGGAAATTGCTTTGTATTCGATTTAGTACAAAATATGCGAAAAAACGCCCATTTTACGGGGAATTGTACAAACTTTAGTACAGTAAAAATGTACCGTAAAAAGAACATTTTCCCCATGTGTACGGTCGGATTCACACGCAAATAAACGATCTGATTTTCTTTCTGAAAAACCTCTAGGTACTTTTCCTCTATGATAACGTTTTCACTTTCTTTTTTCTTTATATTTTTGTCAATAGAGTTATATTCTGTTTTTTGATATAATAGTGCATTAGAGTATCTATATTTAGTTTATGAAAGAGGAATATTATGGAAATCAGAAAGACCAGGCCGGAAGAATTAGACGTGCTTCTTAAAATGTACGAAAACGCACGCAGATTTATGGCAACTCACGGAAATGCTTCCCAGTGGGGAAACACTTATCCTTCTCCGCAGTTAATTCTGGACGATATTACTGAGGGGAACAGTTATGTCTGCACAGAGCAGGATCAGATCATTGCCACTTTCTATTATAAAGAAGGTGCTGATCCTACTTATATGCGTATCTACGATGGCGACTGGATCAATGACTCCCGTTACGGAGTTGTCCACCGCATCACTTCCACCGGAAATGTAAAAGGTGCTGCTTCCTTCTGCCTGAACTGGGCTTTGGAGCAATGCGGCAATATCCGTATTGACACACACCGTGACAACATCGTAATGCAGCATCTGTTAGATAAGAATGGATTCAAATATTGCGGAATCGTATATGTTGAAGATGGAACAGAACGAATTGCTTATCAGAAGATGGTTTAATAATACCAAAATCCATAAAGCAAGGAGCAGAGACATTTGATTTTAATGTCTCTGCTCCTTGTTGCTATATGTCTCACAGAATCTTGCTGCGAAGGACGGTTCTTCTCCACCTGCATAGAGATGTGAGATATCTCCTACTTTCAATCCTCGGAAATATGCCGTTCCCTGTTCTCTCTCTTCTGTTACTACTTCTGTCACAGAAGTCGGTGCAAGAGCCAGACTATGCCAAAGCACGAATGGTGATACATTCCATAAATGGGACAACAGCACGCAGCTGATTCCGAAATGGCAGAAAAATGTCACTGTCTCATCACTTTCTTTCTCCACACGATAATGCGCCCCTTCTCTTACGTATCCATGCTCTGCGAGAAAGCGATCAAATTCTTCAATCACATGATCGTATACTTCTACGAGATCGGAATTTTTCGCCACTTCTGTTTCTCTCCATGTATTTTTATCCATATAAGCTTCATGTTCTGTCCAATACCCCGGAACCATATCCCATGCAATTCTAGGTAAGAAATACCCTCCTTCTTTTTTCACATCGGGATATGCTTTTTCAAGTTCCGGATTTTTATTCAAATCAACCTGCGCCGGGAACTCTTGCAGCCAATCCAATATTTCTGCTGTTTTTCCAGTTACCTCAAGACATGGAGCCGCCGTATCCTTCGCTCTTCCAAGTGGAGACTTATAGCATTCCCCCATATTCATAGATACTGCACGTTTTGCAAGCAGTGCTGCTTCACGTCTTCCTTTTTCTGTTAATGTGTCATTTACATAATCCGGATCTCCGTGACGGATCAATAGAATTCTCATCGTGCTTCTCCTTTGTAATCAATTATTTTCTCCAGCCATTCCTCTGCCAGTTTGGGCCAGATCTGTACTTCTTTCAGAGTCTTTCGGATTTCTTCTTTCTGCTCTGCTGTCCATTTCGGTGGCTGTGTTCTTCCAATCCCATTTTGCACAAGAAGTTCTTCTCCCTTTTCCTTTGAAAATGAAGTTTCTCCCGCAAGAATCGCTTCTGCAAGCATACGAAGCTGCTCCTGTGTATAAGGCTGTCTTCCTCTGCGTTCCAGCCAGTCCTCTGTTGCAACAGACATTCCATGTACGCCTTCTGAAAATACATGGTGCGCAAATGGAACTCCTTCTTCCAGACATTTCTGGGCTAAAAGATAGCTATTCTGTACCGGAACGGTTCCATCCGTTGCTGTCTGCCAAATGAAACATGGTGGTATTTCTTTTGTTACATACTTTTCAATTGACATATATTCTAACTCTTTCTTTGTTGAATTCTTCCCTAAAAGAGCTACAAAAGAATCTCTGTGAGCATATTTTCCTGAAGTAATTACCGGATAAGACAGTACAGCAGCATCCGGTTTGTTTGAAAACTTCTGATATTTTTCATCAGGATCCTCGATATCCGCTCCATGCACACACAGACTCGCACACAGATGTCCTCCAGCTGAAAATCCACAAACCACGATCTGATCCGATAAAATATGCAGCTGTTCTGCACGAAAACGGATCATTCGCATTGCTCTGGAAATATCTTTCAGCGGCTGAAGCTTTAATGGTGCTTCATCCAGTGGATTCACTGTATATTCAAGGACGAACACATTATAACCGGCCTGATAAAATTCCGTAGCAACCAGATGTGCTTCCGAAGGCGATACAAGTCTGTAACCGCCACCCGGAACCACCAGCATCGCCGGATGCATCAGCTCATCCTCATGAATATAGCTGACCATAATCGGGATAAACCCATGCGCCGCCGGGTAATGATATTCTTCTTTGTGCCATAATTCTATTCTTTTGCCTATCATGTGTTAATTCCTCCTGTGTGATTTATAATTTGTGCTTTTCTGTTATTCTTTTGGGAGCACGGACTTTGCTCGTTGCTCGCGTAAAAAAGCCATGAAAGACAAAATCCCCCAACCTTGTCTTCCATGACTCCCATTACATACACTCAACTTGCTTTACAGTTCGAATCCTTCCAGATATGGATTCTCTGCCTCAGAAAACTTCTCTTCCTCAACCATCTGTGCAATTGCCGGGTCAAGTGGCATCTTTCCGAGAACCGGAACGTTAAGATCTGCTGCGATCTCATCAATGTGGCTCTCTCCAAATACTTTGATCTCTTTGCCACAATCCGGACACTTCACATAGCTGTAGTTCTCAACAATTCCAAGAACCGGAATGTTCATCTGCTTCGCCATTCCATATGCCTTCTTCACGATCATCTGTACAAGATCCTGCGGAGATGTAACGATCACAACGCCATCAACCGGAAGAGACTGGAATACTGTCAGCGGAACATCACCTGTTCCAGGTGGCATATCAACGAAGAGATAATCAAGATCTCCCCACATAACGTCTGTCCAAAACTGCTTTACAACACCTGCGATCACTGGTCCCCTCCAGATAACCGGTGCTTCCTCATCTTCCAAAAGAAGATTGACAGACATGATCTTTGTTCCGTCTGCTGCCTCACATGGAAGAATTCCCTGCTCTGTTCCTACTGCCATCTCATGAAGACCATACATCTTCGGAATCGATGGACCTGTAATATCTGCATCCATGATACCAACATTGTATCCTTTTGCTCTCATCATTCTTGCAAGGGATGCTGTCACAAGTGACTTACCAACGCCGCCCTTTCCGCTGACAACGCCGATCACTTTCTTAATAGATGAATACATATTCATCGGTTCATGCATATCAACTTTCTTGCTTGTGCACGTTCCTGCACTGGCACAGCTGGCACAGGATTCCTCTGAACATCCTGCTGTGTTCTGCTCTTCTGCCATAATACCATAACCTCTTTTCTAAAAATAATGATGTCGTTTCCATTCACAAATTCTGCGTCCGGTAACACATCTCGTCAGAAATTTTTCTGACACAGTGACACTATTGTAACACATTTCATAAAAGAATGATAGGCTGAACCCACGCTTTTATTTTTCTATGCTTTTATTTTTCTAAGTGTTATACTTAAGTTACTTGAATACAACTTAGAAAGGAGTTTTCCTGTATGCCCGTAATATCCGAACAGCTCAAGCCAATCGATACCGTCAATGGATTCCAGATCCGTCCTGGCTTTTTCCGTGAATTTGGTGCAGTCGCTATCCCGGGTGGTGTCAACTTTACGATTCATACACACGGAGCTACCTCCTGCGAGCTTCTGCTTTTTCACCGCAAAGCCGAAGAACCTTACGCCGTGATTCCATTTCCGGAAAGTTACAGGATCGGATTCTGCTATTCTATGATCGTCTTTGATCTGGATATCGAAGAATTTGAGTACGCCTATCGATTGGATGGTCCTTATGATGAAAAGAAAGGACTCCGTTTTGATAAAAACAAAATCCTGCTGGATCCTTATGCGCGCGCTGTCACCGGACAGAGCCAGTGGGGGCATGTAAATAACGCCCAGCATGGTTATCGTGCCCGTGTGGTACAATCCAACTTTGACTGGGGTGACCAGCGTCACCATTCTATTCCTATGGAAGACTTGATCATCTACGAGCTACACGTCCGCGGATTTACCATGGATGAAAGTTCCGGTGTTAAGCACCACGGTACATTCGAAGGCCTGCGCGAAAAGATTCCTTATTTGAAAGAACTTGGAGTCAATGCTGTTGAACTAATGCCAATCTTCGAATTTGATGAGATGCGTGATGTACGATTGATTGATGAAAATGAACTTATTGATTTCTGGGGATATAATCCGGTCAGTTTCTTTGCACCAAATACAAGCTACTGTTCTTCTATGGAATATAACCACGAAGGACTGGAACTCAAGACACTGATCAAAGATCTCCATGACAATGGCATAGAAGTGATCCTCGATGTCGTCTTCAACCACACTGCTGAGGGAAATGAATTCGGTCCGTGCTTTTCTTTCAAAGGGTTTGACAACAACATTTACTATATGTTGACTCCGGACGGACATTATTATAATTTCAGTGGATGTGGAAATACATTAAACTGCAATCACCCGGTCGTGCGAGACATGATTTTGGAGTGTCTGCGTTACTGGGTCATCGAATACCGTGTAGACGGATTCCGTTTTGATCTCGCTTCGATTCTCGGACGAAATGATGACGGAACACCTCTAAGCCAGCCACCGCTTCTGCGAAGCCTGGCTTTTGACTCAATCCTTGGAAATGTAAAACTGATCGCTGAAGCATGGGATGCCGGCGGACTTTATCAAGTCGGTTCCTTCCCTTCCTGGAAACGTTGGGCTGAATGGAATGGGCGCTACCGTGATGATATGCGCCGCTTTTTAAAAGGAGATGACTTCCTTGCCCAGACTGCTGCCGCAAGAATCACAGGTTCTCCTGATCTGTACGATCCTGCTTACCGAGGTGGAAATGCTTCCATCAACTTTCTCACCTGTCACGATGGCTTCACGCTTTGTGACCTGTACAGTTATAACCAGAAGCATAATGAAGCCAACGGTTGGGGGAACACTGACGGAGCTGACGACAATAACAGCTGGAACTGTGGCGTAGAAGGCGAAACTGATGATCCTGCCATTCTGGCACTTCGTAAACGACTGATGAAAAATGCATGTGCCGTTCTGCTTTGCAGCCGCGGAACTCCAATGTTCCTCTCCGGTGATGAATTCGCAGACACACGTTATGGAAATAATAACCCTTATTGCCAGGATAACCTGATCTCCTGGCTGGACTGGAGTCTCCTCAAAAAAAATAAGGATCTGTTCGATTTCTTTCAATATATGATCCAGTTCCGCAAAGATCATCCTGTCATCCGTAAGGATCTCGAACCAAGTTATCTTGGTGTTCCGGCAATGAGCACGCATGGACTCACTCCGGATGAGACAAATTTCTCCGGTGGCAGCCATGTTGTCTGTGTACGATTCGCAGGTTACAATGAAGCCACACAAAAAGAAGATCTTGTATATCTGGCTGTAAATTCCGGATGGTTTCCGGTCACACTCACTCTGCCTGAACTTCCTGAACATTATGAATGGAAAGTTGCGGTCAACACCGGAGATCCTAAATGTCAGTTTTTTCACAAAAATTCAATGCCCACGGTAGAATCTAAAATATTTTTAGGCGAGCGCTCTGTTATTATTTTCATTGCTACTGTCATATGAATTAAAATTTTTTAGTTATTTCTCAATATTTTTTAGAATATTTTTGTTTGTTTTTGACAAGTCTGTTGATTGTATAATTAGTAACAGACTTGTCATTTTTTAAACTTTTCTTGATAATTTTTAGATTTATTTGTAAAATATTACCAAATGTAACTTTACTGGTTTGAAGATAGGTTTTTCAAATACATTTCCTATTTTAAAATCAGTCAGTAATGAACGTTATGGTAAAAGGAGAGGTTTAAAATGAGTAGACTTGAAATCCCAGGTCCAGATAAAGGCCAGCTCGTCGTTGAAGAGCTGTACAAAGATCTGGAACGTAGAATTGAATCCAGCCCTCCGGGATTATGTCCGGTTGACATGACTCGTGCATTTATCGAGATGTGTCAGACGCAATCCTGTGGAAAATGTACCCCGTGTCGCGTTGGGCTGTGGCAACTGAAGAATCTTCTAACAGATGTTATGAACGGGACTGCTACAATGGAGACACTCGAACTGATCGACACACTGTCTGAATCCATCCGCGAAGGTTCTGACTGTCCGATCGGATATGAAGCCGGTGCTATGGTACATAAGAGCTTAAGAGACTGTCGCGAAGATTATGAGGAACATGTCCGTCAGGGACGCTGTACCTGCCACTATACACAGCCGGTACCTTGCGTTTCTCTTTGTCCTGCACATGTTGATATCCCAGGATATATTGCACTGACCGGAGAGGGGCGTTACGCCGACGCAATTCGTCTGATCCGTAAGGATAATCCGTTCCCGACAACCTGCGGTTTTATCTGCGAGCATCCTTGTGAGGCCCGCTGCCGTAGAAATATCGTAGATGATGCCATCAATATCCGTGGACTGAAACGTATGGCCGCTGACTATGCAGGCAAAGTTCCGCCACCGGAATGCGCACCTTCCACCGGAAAGCGTATCGCTGTTGTAGGTGGAGGACCTGGTGGACTCAGTGCTGCTTACTACCTGCAGTTGATGGGACATCAGACAACCGTATTCGAGATGCTTCCAAAGCTCGGCGGAATGCTCCGCTACGGTATCCCGAACTACAGACTTCCGAAAGATCGTTTGGACGAAGACATTCAGGCAATCCTTGAGACCGGAGTTCAGGTAGAATTTGGAAAACGTATCGGTAAAGATATCACAATTCAGAGTCTGCGCCAAGAATACGATGCTGTTCTTATTTCCATCGGTGCAAGCACTGATAAGAAGCTTGGTATCGAAGGCGAGCATGCAGAAGGCGTGATCTCCGCCGTATCTTTCCTTCGTGATGTCGGAGAAAATAAGAGCCCTGATCTTACCGGACAGGAAGTTGCTGTCATCGGTGGCGGTAATGTTTCTATGGACGCTGTCCGCACAGCAAAACGTCTCGGTGCTAAAAAAGTAAGTATCGTTTACAGACGCCGTACTGCAGATATGACTGCTCTTCCAGCTGAGATTGAAGGTGCTGTTGCAGAGGGAATTGAAGTTCTCACATTAAAGGCTCCATCCAGAATAGAGACAAATGAGAATGGACACGTTTCAGGCATCTATGTCACACCACAGATGATCAGCAAGATCAAAGACGGTCGTGCAAGTGTCTGTCCGACAGGAGAAGAAGATTTCCTTATCCCTTGCCAGACACTCATCGTTGCAATCGGTCAGGATATCGAATCTGAACACTTTGCCGAAGCCGGCGTTCCGGTTTCCCGCGGTAAGATCATGACAGAACGTTATGGCGGTTTCGATAACATCCCTGGTGTATTCGCCGGTGGAGACTGTGCATCCGGACCTGCTTCCGTAATCAAAGCCATCGCCGCTTCAAAGGTTGTTGCAGCCAATATCGATGAATATCTTGGTTTCCACCATATCATCAGCTGCGATGTTGAGATTCCGGAGCCTCGCTTAAGCGACCGTGAACCTTGCGGAAGAGTTGAACTTACAGAACGTGAAGCCTGCAGCCGTGTCTGTGACTTCGAAGGCGTTGAAAACTGTATGACAGAAGCCGAAGCAAAACAGGAATCCCACAGATGCCTGCGCTGCGACCACTTCGGTTATGGTATTTTTAAAGGAGGTCGGAAAGAAAAATGGTAAATATTACAATTGATAATCAGAAAATATCCGTACCTTCCGGAACTACTATCATGGAAGCTGCGGCAAAGCTTGGAACTCCGATTCCGAAATTATGTTATTTAAAAGATATCAACGAGATTGCGGCCTGCCGTGTCTGTGTTGTTGAGATTGAAGGGAAAGATCGTCTGGTCACCTCATGTAATAACGTCGTAACCGAAGGCATGGTGATCTACACCAACAGCCCAAAAGTACGCATTGCAAGAAGACAGACTGTACAGCTTATCCTTTCCCAGCATGACTGCAAATGTGCAACCTGTGTCAGAAGCGGGAACTGTACACTTCAGCAGGTTGCAAATGATCTGAACCTGATCGATCTTCCGTTCAAAGAACGCTTTGAAGATACACCTTGGGACAAGACATTCCCACTCATCCGTGATTCACGCAAATGTATCAAATGTATGCGCTGTATCCAGATTTGTGACAAGATCCAGGGACTGAACATCTGGGATGTTACAAGTACAGGTTCAAGAACAACGATCAATGTAAACGGAAATAAAAAGATCAACGAAGTCTCCTGTTCTCTCTGCGGGCAGTGTATCACACATTGTCCGGTCGGTGCACTTCGTGAGCGTGATGATACAGAAGACGTATGGAGTGCGATTGCTGACAAGAAGAAAGTTGTTGTCGCACAGGTTGCTCCGGCAGTCCGTGCCGCGTGGGGAGAGGCTCTCGGTCTTTCCAGAGAAGAAGCAACAATCGGAAAGATCATGGACGTCTTGAAAAAGATCGGCGTAGACTACGTCTTCGATACTTCTTTCTCTGCTGACCTTACAATCATGGAAGAAGGAAATGAATTTCTGCAGCGCTTCACCAAAGGAGAATTAAAGCTGCGTCCGATGTTCACTTCCTGCTGCCCTGGATGGATCCGTTTCATCAAATCACAGTACCCACATCTGGTGCCACAGCTGTCCACAGCCAAGTCACCACAGCAGATGTTCGGTGCTGTTATGAAGACTTATTTTGCACAGTCCATCGGTGTTGCTCCGGAAGATATTTACACCGTATCTGTCATGCCTTGCGTAGCGAAAAAAGGCGAACGCAACATGGAACTTTTCTACGGTGAGTATGCCGGACATGACATTGACACAGTTCTCACTACAAGAGAGCTGACAAGAATGATCCGTGCTGCACATATTGATCCAAAGAGCCTGAAAGACCGCGAATGTGATCCGCTTATGAAAGAGTGGTCCGGTGCCGGTGTTATCTTCGGTGCTACCGGCGGTGTTATGGAAGCTGCACTTCGTTCCGCACACTATCTTGTAACCGGACGTAACCCGGATCCGGATGCATTTAAGATCGTCCGCAGTCCATCCTTTGAGACGGGTGTTGTAGAAGCTGAAGTACAGATCGGTGATGCTACGATCCGCGCTGCTGTTGTCAGTGGTCTTGGAAATGTACGCAAACTGCTTGAAGCAATTGAACATGGTGAAGTACACTACGACTTTGTGGAAGTTATGGCCTGTCCAGGAGGATGCGTCGGCGGAGGCGGTCAGCCGATCCACGACGGCGAAGAACTTGCACACACACGTGGTGCAAACCTCTATTTCCTTGACAAGAACGCCAAGATCAGATTCTCCCATGAGAACCAGGATGTTATGAAATTGTACAACGATTTCCTTGAGAAACCATTGTCACACAAATCTCATATGCTGCTTCATACAGATCATACAAAGTGGGATATGCCTAGATAATAGAACGGATTTCTCTGAAATTTAAACTCGGAGCCAGAACGGTTGCCATATACAGCAACCATTCTGGCTCTTTCTATTCAAAAATTCTAATCAAAGTGCATTTTTACCAGTTATTTTGTGATTTTATTTCATTTTTTATTATTTTTTCACAACAAACTGCTTGTTTTCATTGTCATCCGGTCTGTATTCTGATAAAATGGACTTATATAGTTACAATTATAGAAAGAAGAATACGTTATATTATGAAGAAAAAAATCAAGATACAAAATACCATCTACTGGAGTATTGTCGTCACGCTGATTTTTACAGCCCTGTTCATATTCATATGCATTTTCAATCAGAAACAGTTTCATTCTTTTCAAGAATCATCCCAACAATATATCCTCTGCAAAGATTCCGTTGAGCAGTTAGAAGAAGGATGTGATTATCTGGTAGAGCAGGCGAGACTTTATGCAATGACCGGAAATGAATATTATATGGATCTTTATTTCAGAGAAGCACATATGACCAAACGAAGAGAACATGCTTTAAAACAGCTTGAGGAATATTTTGATGGTACACAGACTTTTACCTCTTTAAAATCTGCATTAAAATCTTCCGGAGACTTAATGAGTATTGACTATTACTCTATGCGGCTCATTGCGGATGCCAACGGGATTTCCGAAGATTCCCTGCAGCAGGAAGTCGCAACTGTCAAACTAACTGATGAAGACGCTTTATTAAGTTCGGAAGAAAAGTTAAAAAAAGCCAGTTCTATTCTTTGCGACAATACTTATCAGGCTTTACTTGTTCAGACGAAAGCGAATCTAGCAAACTGCACACAGAGCCTTTTGGATTATACTCAGAAGAAACAGAATCGTGCACAGACTATTTTTTTCGACAGTTTCCGTAATCTTAAGATAAGCACCTTTCTCATGGTCTTTCTTATGCTTGCCTTTTGCTTTACGATCAGACATCTCATTGTAAAACCTCTGATAAGTTATAATGAGTGCATTCGTCTTGGAGAGATTTTTCCTGTACTTGGAGCAGTAGAATTACAGAATCTTGCAATCACTTATAATCAGGTGTATCGGGAGAATCAGCAGACGCAACAGTTGATTCGGCACCAGGCTGAGTATGATGCGCTTACCGACTGCTTCAACCGCAGATCCTTCAATAAGTTTCTAAGTCTTTATGAAACCGATGCCGAGAACCATCCATTCGCACTGATCCTCATTGATATTGATGTATTCAAATCAGTGAATGACACTTACGGACATGCAATTGGTGATGTTATTTTGAAAAAAGTTGCTGACTATCTAAAAGCCGCTTTTCGAAACAATGATTACGTCTGTCGGATCGGTGGAGATGAATTTGCGATTCTCATGGTTGAGATGACAACAGATTTACAGTACACGATCAAAGATAAGATTGATTCTGTTAACCAACAGCTCTCTTCACCAGAGAAAGGAATCCCAAAAGTATCACTGAGTGCCGGGGTCGCATTTTCCGACCGTGAGAACCCTGGGGAAAACATTTTTGAGGATGCTGATAAGGCTTTGTACAAAGTAAAAGAAAATGGAAAAAATGGCTGCGGATTCTACTAGGATCCACAGCCATTTTTCTAATTTACGCGAGCAACGAGCCAAAGTCCGTGCCTGCACGAGACCTTGGCGACTGCCGCGATAACTTGAGAAACTCGCGAAGCGTGTTT
>OGYR01000797.1_pt1 | contig 14277 bp, 14 predicted proteins | sample 1576661 | NCBI WGS metagenome assembly OGYR01 (sample SAMEA3541490, study PRJEB24748) | human gut metagenome | biome: human gut; feature: human-associated habitat; material: faeces | place: China | collected 2012
TGCTCGACAAGGGTCAGTAAAACGTTGATACTCATGTGTGTACCTCTCTTCAAATCGTTGGTGAATGGTCGGATGTGAGAACCGGTGTTCCCGATGGCATGAGCATACCAGTTAACTGGACTTGCGCCTATTGACACAATCGACAACGTTAACTGGTTTTACTCAAAGGAAATTGTACAAAATACCAATTAACTGTCTTTTTGAAAATTTACTATAATAGGTGTATTTATGGCAACAAAAGAAGCGCATAGCAAGGCAAACATAGAATATAATCGGCGACAGGATAACATCATGATTCGACCCTCCAAGGAGATGGGCGCAATAATCCGCCAGTCTGCTGCAGCCGAAAACATGAGTGTGCAGAGGTATGTTTTGCAGACCCTCTACGCAAGAACCGGCGCAACAGGGGGCGGAGTGGTTAAAAATCCGGAGACGGGCTCCCTTTCCTTAGAACGGAGGAGTTGTCTTATCTCCCCAGACCGGGAAAAAATCTTGCAGGACATTCTGCGGGATATCGTGCTGAACACAGCTCCAGGCGAACGAAATGCGCTTTCAGACCTGCTGGTGCAGATTATAAATGAGAGCATAGAGCAAAATGCGGACAGCGTTTATCAGACGGTGACGGATTCGTTGCTGTAAAATCAGCCTCTGTCTTTCACAGAAATGTGATCGGCGGGGGCCTTTTTAGCACAAAAAATAACCTGACCTATGCAAAAGAGCACAAACCAGGTGGTGCGCTGCATTGATGGTTAGTTATACCTATATATAATAGGGGTAGCAGGGGAGAAAGTAAAAATTATATAGTGCAATGCGATACGTTTAGTCTGAATCCATGACCAATGCAACGGTATGAACTAGTTTTTTAGTGCGAAGGGGCGCTCTATTTAACGATTGTCGTTGCATTGAAACTGCTATCTCACCTGACCGTGCTATCCAGCGCTATGGACAACTATATGACCACACATTTTTCTGCCAGTGATTTCATCTGGGATTTTCAGGCGAAACTGGGCAATGTGTGGAAAAGATTAGGTTGAGTCGAAATTTTTTCTAAAACATAGATGGATACAATTCCTCGGATTTCTATTGATTCCCAGATGTAACCATGATAGAATAATAAGAGAATTCAGACGGCCACGTAGAAGAACTGGTATCCTCCGTTTTGGGATGGGAGATGCGCCTTGATTGCGGGTAAGGAGGTGAATCATGTGGGCTTGTGTCTGTTTGCGAACAATAATGTGATAAATCATGCGGAAAACCAAATAATAGACCACAATAAAAAGCCCACTGCTGTTTACCTTGCTGGCATGATGCGCAAAGGTGAAAATGAAGTGGGCTTGTTAGGGTTTTACAAAAATGTAAAATTTTGCATTCTGACAGCGCTGTGTATGCGGAGCTTGAGCTGCAGCGTGACGTTTTGGTTTTTGTTGCGGCCACATTGCATTTAAAATGACCTTGGGCGAAACCGTCGTCCGAGGGCTTTTGTCTACTTGGAAATCAGGAGATAAACGGTCTGTACGTCTTGGAAAAAGAGGAACGGCTATCTAAAAGGAAGGTGCTTGCGGGAACGGTGTGAGCTAAAGGGATTACTTAAAAACGACTAACAATAAGAAACGTATAGACAAGGATTTATGTGAGGAAAAAATGGCTACGAATACGACTGGAATTGAGAAGAAAGTTGAAATTGACCGAAAAGAGAATCTGCACGACCATCGGCTGTACTGGTTTGTCCGCCGTGCGCAGGATATTGTTCTGTCGTCGGTGGCGCTGGTAGTGTTGTCACCTGTTATGTTGATTACAGCAATTGCTATTGTGGTGGATGACCCATCCGCGGGTCCGATCTTCTCGCAGGAGCGTATTGGCCGCAACGGAAAACCCTTCAAGTTCTATAAGTTCCGATCTATGTGCCCCAACGCAGAGGCAAAGTTGGATGATCTGCTGGATCAGAACGAGATGGATGGCCCGGTTTTCAAAATCAAGGATGATCCGCGCATTACTCGTGTGGGCAAGTTTATCCGTAAGACCAGCATTGATGAACTGCCGCAGCTGTGGAACATCCTGAAGGGCGACATGAGCATCGTGGGCCCCCGCCCGGCACTTCCCCGCGAGGTGGAGCAGTACGGCGACTATGAAAAGCAGCGGTTGTATGTGACCCCCGGCCTGAGCTGCTACTGGCAGATTGCCCCGCACCGCAATGACCTCACCTTTGAAGAGTGGATGGATCTGGACGTGAAGTATGTCAAGGAGCGCAGCTTCTGGGTGGATTGGAAAATTATTTTTAAGACGTTTAAGGTGTGCTTGCTGGGGCATGGGGAGTAAGGTGGCCTGCAAAGGTAGGAAAGATACTGGTAAAGAAATGTTGGCTGATATACCGGAGCAAAGTAGAAATATGATTGATGCACCGAAATGGTACGACAGCAAAGAAAAATACTTAGGCAGGTGGGGCTTATAATCACACTTTATAAATACAGCGATTGTGGAAAAGATGAGGAGTACTTGAGGGATGAGGAATAAAAAAATCAGAATACTGCATGTGGCGCAAGCCGCTGGCGGAGTAGATCGTTACATCCGAATGCTTCTCAAGTATTTGGATAAAGATAGATTTGAAAATGTTTTGGTCTGCTCACAGGACTTTCATAGAGAAGATTATGATGGGCTTGTGGACTCCTTTGAACAAATTGAAATGAACAGGGCAATCGGGGTGAACGATTTAAAATCAATTGGAAAAGTTCGGAGGCTGATAAAAAAATACCATCCAGATATCGTTTATGCGCATTCTAGTAAAGCGGGTGCAATTACTCGTGTGGCAGATATCGGATTGAAAAATCACTGTGTATATAATCCACATGGCTGGGCTTTCAACATGCGTTGCTCTGATAGAAAAAGAATGATGTACACAGTGATTGAAAAGATAGCCGCACCATTCTGCGAGAAAATCATTTGCATTTCAGATGCGGAAAAACAGTCTGCATTGGATAAAAAGATTTGCAGAGAGGAAAAGCTGCAAGTTATCTTTAACGGTGTGGATATCGAGGCCTATGAAAATGGCGTGCATGGTACAGTTAAAAGGGGAGACCTGAACATTCCAGAAAACGCATTTGTTGTTGGTATGGTTGGACGAATAAGTCCTCAAAAGGCACCGGACGTCTTTGTTAAGATGGCAAAGCAGGTGAAGGAAAAAGTTCCCAATGCACACTTTATTATCGTCGGTAACGGAGATCAGGAATCCGATATTAGAAAGTATGCGGCAGACAATGGATTCTCGGACAGCTTACATATTACCGGCTGGGTTGATAACCCAATGAGTTATGTAGAACTTTTTGATGTTGCATGCCTGCTAAGTCGTTGGGAAGGTTTTGGCTTGGCACTGCCTGAATACATGATGGCAGGCAAACCAATTGTAGCAAGTAGAGTGGATGCCATTCCCAATATAATCCGGAATGGAGAAAATGGTTTGCTTGTTGAAGTGGATGATGATATTGGAGCAAGTAATGCTGTGCTACGGATTTATCAGGAAAAAGAATTGAAAGATAAATTAGTAGCACAGGGGATGGAAGACGTACATAACAGATTCAATGCTCGGAGAGTATCAGAGGAGCACGGGAAACTGTTTGAAAATATGTAAGAAATGAAGCAGGGAAAGAAATCGGTATGAAATTTTTTGTAACAGGCGTTGGCGGTCAGCAGGGACATGATGTAATGAACGAGCTGCTGAAGCGTAGCCATGAGGGTGTAAACTCTGATGTTCAGGAAAATTATAGCGGCGTGGCAGATGGTTCTGCAGTAACGAAGGCACCGTATGTTGCACTGGATATTACAAATAAAGAGGCAGTCGGGAAGATTATAACAGAAGTGAATCCAGATGCAGTGATCCACTGTGCAGCATGGACTGCGGTGGATATGGTAGAAGATGACGATAAAGTGGCGAAAGTCCGTGCCATCAATGTAGGTGGTACACAGAATATTGCAGATATTTGCAAGAAACTCGACTGCAAAATGACATACATCAGCACGGATTATGTGTTTGATAGTCAGGGGACGGAACCTTGGAAACCGGTTTGCAGGGACTATAAGCCTTTGAATGTGTACGGACAGACGAAACTGGAAGGTGAACTGGCGGTCAGCCAGACGCTGGAGAAGTATTTCATTATCCGCAGTGCTTGGGTGTTTGGTTTGAACGGTAAGAATTTTATCAAGACTAGTGCATAAAAGGGGTAAATAATAAAAACATCAGTAATGGTTGCAACGCTAGTAATTAGAAGCTGTGAGTGGCGAAAATTAAGAGGCAGCTTTAGAAAAGTCTAAGCGATTAATTTGTAATAAAGTAACCGAGAAGAAAAAAACAGTTAAACCGAAGAAGGCTACGGTTATAAATAATATAGAAAAGGATGTAATGTTTTACTATGAAAGAATATTTGGTTTCAGTCATTGTGCCAGTATATAATGTGAATCTATATCTAAAGCAGTGTGTGGATAGTATTCTATCACAGACATATAAAAAATTGGAAATCATATTAGTTGACGATGGATCAACAGATAACAGTGGAATGATTTGTGACGACTATGCAAAAATAGATCAAAGAGTAAAAGTTATTCATAAAAAAAATGGTGGCTTATCCGATGCGCGTAATGTTGCGCTTGATATATGTAGAGGTGACTATATTTCTTTTGTGGATAGTGATGATTATCTCTCACCATGTTTTTATGAAATTTTAATGGGAGTGATGAACTCTGGAAACTGTGATCTTGTTGCTTTAAAGGGAGGACCAAGTTTCTGGGATGGAGAAGAAATTCCAGCTTTGGCAAAAGATAAAGATGAATTCGCCGTTCGTTATTTAAATTCCCATGATGTTTTGGAGAGAATGTTATATCAGGAAATTGCAACGGGTGCCCCATTCAAACTTTACAAGAAAGAAGTCTTTGACAATATTCGTTTTCCTGTTGGATATCTTTACGAAGATGTAGCAACAACTTATAAGCCTTTCTTTAATGCAAAAGAATGTGCAATTGTAGAAGCGGATATTTATGCGTATAGAAAGAGAAGAGACAGTATTATTCGACAGTCGTTTTCTCCGAAAAAAATGATTTGTCTTGATATTTTTGATCAATTAGTCAATGACAAACAATTAAAGGATGCTGGTTTGCAAAAAGCAGCAGAGTCAAGAGTATATGCAATGACATATTCGGTTTTTCTGCAGGTCCCTAAGAATGATAAAAAAACGCAAAGAATTATATGGAATAAATTGAAAACCGTACAAAAAGATGTGATGTTTGATACTTCTAAAATAATGAGAAAAAAGAATCGCTATGCAGCATTTGTGTCATTATTAGGTATGAATATCTCTTATATAATAGGAAGAAAGTTTGGACAAAAAGACTCTATGTCTTAATGGCTGGTTAAGGTGAATGGCCGTGAGTCAATGGAATGAGAACATGAAAAATAGCAAGGTATTAATTCTAAAAGATAATTATAATTCTTTCGAGCAGTATTATTTGGATAAGCTAAATGAATGCGGCATTGATGCTGAGTTTTACTATACTTCATCCTCTATGTTGAGGAAGGTTTTTACGCACTACGCATTGCCGTTCGAGTCGTTATGGTATGGGGGTTGGAAAAACAACCTTGATACATACGATTGTATCATTGTTTTTGACTCATTGCATTCCGCGAATTTGCTGAAATATATACGAAAAAAATATAGAAAACGACTTATTTTCTGGCACTGGAATCCAATAAAAAGGGATAAAGATATATCTATTTGGGCAGAAACTAAGAAAATGTGCGAGCATTGGACATTCAACCCAAGTGATGCCGAGAGATATGAAATGAATTTGAATAATCAGTTCTTTTTTTATCAGAATCAAGAAGACGTTTCTAAGGGAGAATCAGCTTTTTTTGTCGGTACTGATAAGGGAAGATATGAAAAAATTGTGGCCATTTCAGATGATTTGAAAGGCATGGGCATTGCTATAGATTTTCATGTTATTAGTATGAATGGCAATGATACACGTAAATACATTGAAAAAACATATATGGAATATAGCGATGTGATGTCGCATATTCGAAAATCAAAAGCGGTTGTTGAAATAGTGCAGGATGGTCAGAATGGTTTAACAGCACGAGCACTGGAAGCAATGTTTTTTGAAACGAAGTTAATAACAAATAATAGAGAGATTCGCAATTTCAATTTTTATAATGATAATGATATTTTCATTATTGGTGAAGATAATAACGATAGATTGGATGCTTTCTTGCACACTCCATTTCAGCCGATAGAGAAAAAAGCTCTTTATCAATATGATGCGAATGGATGGCTCGATAATTTTATGAGGAGAAAGTAAATGATTATTACACAGACCCCGTTCCGCATGTCTTTTTTTGGCGGCGGAACAGATATGGAGAGCTTTTTTAAAGAACACGGTGGTGCCGTTTTGTCTACCACATTTGATAAGTACTGCTATGTGAATGTGCGCCATCTGCCGCGTTTCTTTGACTATTCAACAGAACTGTCTTATTCCAAGACCGAACGCGTGACCTGTATTGAGGATATTCAGCATCCTGCAATTCGTAATGCGATGAAGATGCTGGATATGCATGAAATTCGTCTTACATATGAAGCAGATCTCCCGGCGCGTTCGGGTCTGGGTACTTCAAGTTCCTTTGCGGTTGGAATGCTGAATGCCTTTTATGCGCTGAAAGGCAAATATGCCGACAAGAAAAAATTGGCAGATAAAGCTATTTATCTGGAGCGGAATCTGTGCCAGGAGGCAGGTGGCTGGCAGGATCAGATCGCAGCATCGTTTGGTGGCTTTAACCGCATCAACTTCAATGCGGACGGTTATGAAGTTCTTCCTGTGATTATTTCTCCAGAGAGAAAGAAACAACTTAACCAGAATTTGATGATGTTCTTTACCGGCTTTACTCGCTTTTCTTCCGATGTACAGAAAGCAAATGCAGCAGGTAAAGTCGATAAAACGGCACAGCTAAAAGAAATGCTGTCGCTTGTGGATGATGCGGAAAGAGTCTTGACGGATAAAGAACATGATTTGGACGATTTTGGTAGAATGCTGGATCACACATGGAAGCTGAAGCGTCAGACAGGATCTGCGGTGTCCACAAATAGTATTGATGAACTATACGCAAAGGGTATTGCTGCAGGTGCCTTGGGTGGAAAGCTCCTTGGTGCTGGCGGTGGTGGATTTCTTGTATTCTATGTACAGCCGGAACGACAGGATGCTGTTCGTTGGGCGATGCGCGACCTACTCTATATTCCGTTCAAATTTGAAGATGGTGGAACGCGTGTAATCCATTATACACCGGAAGACTATACACCGAAGGACTAAAAACATGAAAGTAGTGATTATGGCCGGAGGGCGAGGTACTCGAATATCTGAATTGTTTCCAGATATTCCTAAACCTTTGATTCCAATCGAGGGTGTTCCAGTTCTCGAACGCGAACTCGTTTCGTTAAGGAATCAGGGCTTTAAAGATTTTATCATGACAGTTTCCTATATGGGAGACAAAATCATGAACTATTTTGGGAATGGCTCTAAACTTGGGGTGTCAATTCAGTACTACAATGAAGTTACACCACTCGGAAACGCAGGAGCTCTTTTCATACTACGAGAGCAACTTGGAGACGAACCATTTCTTCTTTTGAACGCAGATGCTGTTTTTGATGTTGATTTTAACCGCATGGTTAGGTTCCATCAGAAACAGGGTGGATTAGTGACTCTGTTCACTCATCCTAATAACCATCCTTACGATAGCGGTCTCATCATTGCGGAAAAGAATATGTCGGTTCAAGCTTGGCTGGCAAAAGAAGATGTACGTCCGATATATTATAAAAATAGAGTCAATGCGGGGTTGCATGTGATTGATCCTAAAATCCTTGATATGGTGTCAATTGATGCAGACAAAATTGGCACTGTGGACGAGACGACAGGGAAGACTGTAAAAGTTGATTTGGATCGTCAGCTCCTGAAGCCGTTGGCGGGATCTGGTAAGATGTTCTGCTATGATTCTCCGGAATATGTAAAAGATATGGGGACGCCTGCTCGTTTCCATCAGGTAGAAGAAGATTACAAAGCTGGAAGAGTATCGGCTAAGAACCTTTCTAACAAGCAGAAAGCCATGTTCCTTGACCGGGACGGTACTATCAATAAATATGTTGGATTTCTCAGAAATATTGACGACTTTGAATTGATTGATGGTGTATCAGAGGCGATTAAGAAGATTAATGCATCCGGTTATCTTGCAATTGTAGTTACAAATCAACCTGTTATTGCAAGGGGAGAGGTGACATTCCAAGAATTGGAAGAAATCCACAATAAGATGGAAACACTTCTTGGAAAAGAAGGCGCATATTTGGATGCCATTTATTATTGCCCGCATCACCCTCATAAGGGATATGAAGGTGAGCGTCCGGAACTGAAGATTGAATGTGACTGTCGTAAACCGAAGCCAGGAATGTTATTCAAAGCGGCAGAAGATTTTAACATTGATTTGTCACAGTCATGGATGGTTGGCGATAGTGAAAATGATGTTAAAGCTGGTATCAATGCTGGATGCAAGACTGTGCTTTTGAGCGATAATGATGAAAATTATGGACAGACCGAAACGGTGAAGTCGCTTAATGAATTTGTTAGCCGCATGATGTGAAGATTGGAGTTTGTGGAGGAAGAGAAAGTGAAAGAGCTGAAAGAGAACATTGCAAAGCATATTGAGATTCTCTGCGAGAGATATCCGGCACTAGAACCCATTAAGAAAGAAATTGTAGAAGCATATTTTTTGCTTGCAGAATCATATAAGAATGGCCGCAAACTGCTGGTTGCTGGAAATGGCGGATCCGCTGCGGACGCAGAGCATATTGTTGGAGAATTGATGAAAGGATTTAAACTCCCTAGAAAAGCAGATGTGGATTTCGCAGATAAGCTGATTAAGGAAAATAAAGAGCTTGGAACTGTTCTGGCAGCAAATCTACAAGGCGCACTTCCTGCTATTGCGCTGGATGGACATCCAGCATTGTCTACCGCGTACATGAATGATTGCGAACCGCTCCTGTGCTTTGCTCAGCAAGTAAATGGCTACGGCAAAGCGGGAGATGTATTTTTAGGCATTTCTACAAGTGGTAATAGCAAGAATGTGCTATATGCTGCGATCACCGCACATGCAAAAGGTATGAAGGTAATCGGTCTGACTGGCGCAAAGAACAGCAAACTGGAGCAGATGAGCGATGTGTGCATTAAAGTTCCGCAGACTGAAACTTATATGATTCAAGAATTGCATATGCCGGTTTACCACTGCCTGTGCTTGATGCTTGAAGATGAATTTTTTGGGGAGAAATAACCAGATGAAGATATTATGGCTTTCGCTGTGTCCACCCTATAAAGAAGTAAAACATGCAGGGGGACAAGCACTTTATAAACATGTTTTATCTTTCTTAGAACATAAAGGAGTTGAAATCAAAATGGTTTCTTTATGTAAAAAGGAAGAGTATGAATATGTTCGACCGATGGGATGTAATTTTTCTATTGAGTTGATTCCTGATGAAGCTGGTAAACTTTCAGTTTTGGACTATGAAAGCAGATGGAATCCGTGGCATAAATTTGGTGGTTATCTTTCAAATAGCCGCTGGTATAAGCTAAAAGAAAAGATAATAGAGTTAAAAAAAGAAGGATATAGTCCGGATTTGATTGTTTTCAACTGGACTGAAATGTTGGCACTGAATAACTTACTGCGAAAATTGTATCCAAATGCAAAATATGTAGCAATCGAGGAAGATGTAGCCTTTGTGAAAAGAAAACGGCGCTGGGAACTTAGTACTAATGCCATTGCAAGGCTTTTTCATTACATAAGATTTAAAACATGCGTAAAAAAGGAAAAAGCATGGTTGAATGCGATGAACTTAATTGCAGTGTACAGTAATAAAGACAAAGAAAGATTGGAGAGCATCGACATAGACGGTAATAATGTCTTTGTGTTTTCACCAGTATTTGCAGATAAGAGCAATCTTATCTGGAACAGAAAAAATAACGATATTCTTTTCTGGGGAGCAATGTCGAGAAAAGAAAACTCTGATAGCGCACTTTGGTTCATTCGAAATGTTATGCCCTTACTAGATAACTTGAAGTGTAGATTTACCATTGTTGGTGCAAATCCGCCAGAAGAGCTAATGAAGGAAGCTTCAGATAGAGTGATTGTTACAGGATTTGTCGATAGTCCGAACCAATACTTCGAAGATTCAATGTGCATGGTTGTGCCGTTGGTTATTGGAGCAGGAATCAAAATCAAGGTCTTAGAGGGATTATCAAGTGGTATTCCTGTCATTTCAAATGAAATCGGAATAGAAGGCATTGCGGCACAAACTGGAAATCAGTATTTACACGCAGAAACAGCTGTAGAATTTGCTGAGGCGATTAAGAAAGTTAATTCAGATAAAGGATTATCTGAACAGTTATCGAAAAATGCAAAAAGAATGATTGCCACAAATTACAATGAGCAAAGAAGCACCGAACAGTTTATAGCACTCTGCAAGGAGTTGGTTTGATGGAAAAGGTTGGAATAATTTTACTGAACTACTGCAATTATAATTTGACGATTGACTGTATTGAGAGTATTAGACAATCAACATATCAGAACTATGAGATTATTGTGGTTGATAATAATTCACCTGACCATTCAGGAAAAAAACTGTCTAAGCTAGATGGCATTCGTTTTTTACAGATGGAAGAAAACCTTGGTTTTGCAGCCGGCAACAACAGAGGAATAGAAGTGGCTTTATCTGATGGATGCGAGTATGTGATGCCGTTGAATAATGATACGGTGATAGATCCTAATATGATTGAAACGCTGGTTTCAAGAGCCGATGCAAACACGATTGTAGTTCCAAAGATGTATTATTTCGATGTGAACGGACGAAAAGATATACTGTGGTACGCCGGTGGAATGCTAAAATACAAGAGCTCTGATGGAATCCATATTGGTGGTAGGCAAGAAGATTCAAAGCAGTATTCAATTGAAAGAGAAGTTACATTTGCAACTGGTTGTTGCATGATGATACATAAAGCAGTTCTTGAAAAAGTCGGATTGTTACGTGAAGAGTATTTTATGTATTGTGAAGATACAGATTATTCGATTCGTTTAAATAAAGCAAATATAAGAATTCTATACGTGCCAAGCGCAAAGCTTTGGCATAAAGTAAGCTCCTCCAGCGGCGGTGAAATGTCGAAGTTTATTGTGTATTATGTCGTAAGAAATAAGATATACTGCGCAATCGTCAATAAGCTAGGAATGAAAACCTATCTATATATCATAACCGAAACTTTATATCGTACATTGAAAGCTAAATTGGGAAGATACTATTCAAACTACTCTATCGCTCCAGAAGCTCTTATGCACGGATTGCAAAGGAAAATGGGTAGGAGAAACATATAATAGGAAGGAGGGAAAACTGTGAAAATAAAGAAGCAAAGCATCTCAAATATAGTAGGAGGAATACTGGTTGTTCTTCTAGTTATAGCCTTGTATAAATTCTTTTTCCTCTTTGATAATAGACTTTCAAATATTGTAAACGGTGCATACGGACCTTCAACAAAGACGCTTGATGCCTTTTCTTTTTTGTTACTTTTGATATCAATACTAGAATCGTATAGAATACGAAAAAAATGCTACTTTAAAGAAATACTGATATCAGAATTCATAATACTGATTGCATCTATTGCTTCATCGAGCAGTACTTTTTTCGATAAATGGATGAGTTATTGGGTTTTGCTACTGGTGTATCTAGCCTTAACGAATTGGATGAATAATGAAAGCAGAATCAAATTTTTCTTATTTGTGATGCAAGCAAGTGCAGTGATTACTAATATTTTGCTGATTGTACAGGCTACGATTTTAAATGCGGGAGGAACCTCTTTCTTACACATTTATTTTTTGGAATCCGGTTACTGGTATACTTATAGAAATGGTATGATAAGAATCGCCGAAAATGAAGTCCTATATTTATTGAGCTTTTGCATTTCGGTGGCACAAATCAAGGGGTGGACACAAAATAAAAAGATAATTAACATCTTGGCTGTTACGAATATTATAACAACGCTTATCAATTTCTTTTATGTCGATCAAACGCGAATGATAATATCTGTCTCTATATTTGTACTTTTATTTAGTCTTTTTGCGAGCTCAAAACTTACTAAAAAACAGTTTTTTATCCGATTTGTTGCGATTGTTGGCATAAGCGTATTAATTGGTTCTATGTGGAATGAGATTACTAGTATACTGCATTTTTCAACTACGGAAACTAGTTATACAGCTCGGGTAGAAGGATATAAGTTCTTCTTAAATTTGGGATTTGAACATCCATTATACGGTGTTGGCTTCTCAAAGCTACTGGACTCGAACGGCGTAAATTATACAGATGTTGGTATTATTGGAACACTCGGTCAATTTGGACTGATTCTATTTATACTGTATATTATTATCCTAATTAAAATGATTCAGATGTCCGCACGAAATCAAAACGGAAAGTCAGACGTTTATAAATTTATAAGTACTAATGTCACTTTTATAGTCGTTTTTTTGAGCTTGACAACGATGAGCATGTTTAACAACGGTCTGCTACAGGTATTTGCCGTTGCATTGGCGCTCTTGGAGACTATCAGCAATGAAGTACACTCCAATTCAAGGAAGCTTAATAGGGAGAATACATGAAACAAAAATCGTTGACGATCAATGCCTTTTTAAGTTCTATTAAAACGCTGGCGACCATCTTATTTCCACTGATAACTTATCCTTATATTACGAGAGTTCTGTCTGTAGAAAATATAGGAAAAATTAATCTTGGTCAGTCTATTGTGAGTTACTTTTCATTAATGGCGGGACTTGGAATAAGTGCTTTTGCGAGCAGAAACGGAGCACGGATAAGAGAAAACAGGCTTCTTTTGAACAAGTTCTCTAATCAAATGTTTACAATCAATGTTATATCGACAATCATATCGTGTTGCCTTCTGATTGGACTCGCATTTTTACCTACTAAAATTGCAGCATACAGAGGTATTATTTTACTTCAAGGAATTACAGTGGCAATGTCCCCTCTAGCTGTAGATTGGCTTTATACAATAGAGGAGGATTTTGGCTACATAACCATACGAAGTATAGCTGTTCAGTTACTTTCTCTCATATTAATGTTTACATTCGTGAAGAGTGAAAAAGATGTTTATTTGTATGTTGCATTAACTTCAATGTCAACAAGTTTAGGCAATCTGTTCAACTTCATTCATTCAAGAAAATATGTAAAGCTGAAGTTGATCTCCGATACACATTGGAACGAATATAAAAATTCAATCCTTTTATTTTTTATTAATAGTGTTGCTACAGTTATTTATATGAATTCAGATACGACAATCTTAGGAATTCTGAAAAATGACTATTCTGTTGGTTTGTACAGTGTGGCAGTCAAAATATACACAATAGTTAAGCAGGTATTCAATGCCGTTATTCTAACGGCAATTCCAAGACTTGCATATTTAAGAAACAATGATGTTCGTGGATTCGAAAGACTCACGAAGACTATGATATCAATGGCAACGGCATTTACGATTCCTGCGGCATTTGGCATTATTATACTGCGTAAAGAGATCATAACTTTGATTTCGGGTAGTAGTTATTTAGAAGCTGCACTAACATTATCAATTCTAGCTGTTGCTATTTTCTTTGGCGTTTTGGCCAATATATTAGCAAATGGAGTTCTTATTTGCATGGGGCGTGAAAAATATGTAGTAAAAGCAACGATAGTCAGTGCAATCGAAAATGCGGCGTTGAATTTCATTTTTATCTCTGCTTTCTCCCAAAACGGTGCAGCATTTACAACACTTCTAGCTGAAATGACGGTTTTTGGCATGTCGCTTTACTATAGCCGCGATGTTATCATTCGAATGGTAGATGGTTCCGAATTCAGAAATGCCATTTTGGGTAGCGTGCTAATGCTTCTTGTTTCTTTCCCTCTGATGAATTTATTGTCAGAGTGCGACTTGATAATTAGAATTGCAGCTGTAATAGTTGTATGTTCGGGAGTATACACACTTGTGCTACTTGCTTTTAAGGATAAAGTGCTAAGAAATGTTATTTCGCAGGTTAAGAAGAAATTGCATAAAAAAGAAGATTAAGGGATAGTTATAAGTGTTGAAATGAGGTTGAATAAAGGTGAGAGCGGGGTATAATTTTGAGAGCAGAGCAGAGCAGAGCAGAGCAGAGCAGAGCAGAGCAGAGCAGAGCAGAGC
>OGYR01000798.1_pt1 | contig 14228 bp, 10 predicted proteins | sample 1576661 | NCBI WGS metagenome assembly OGYR01 (sample SAMEA3541490, study PRJEB24748) | human gut metagenome | biome: human gut; feature: human-associated habitat; material: faeces | place: China | collected 2012
TCATAAGCTGCGGCTACCTTTCCGCTTTTGTCATAGGCAAAAATGCTCTTACCCTCTGCGGTTGCTTCCACCGCACGGATGGAATGGAGTATCTCGGAATCAAAGACTTTGATTTTCTGTCCGTATGCACTCTTTACTGTTGCTGTGATTTCCTTAGAAATGTTCGTGCGGGGCATTACCATTGTCATTAAGATACCGTCAATCCGCAGCTTGGGATTGATTTGCCGCTTGACCTTTGATACGGAGCGAAGCAAAAGCTCCAGACCTTTCGCAGAAAGATAGTGGGGCTGTGTCGGGATAACCACGCTGTCAGCCGCCGCCAATGCGTTAATCGTAATCATACCGAGGGATGGCATACAGTCGATAAGCACATAATCGTAATTCTTTTTGACCTCATTCACATAGGTTTTCAGAACACTCTCACGGCTCATGGCATTGATAAGCCTTACCTCCAGACCCGACAGCTCGATATTGGACGGGAGCAGGTCAACGCCCTCGCTGTGTTGGATAATCCCGCCAGAAGCATCAAAGGATTTATCATCCATGATGTCCTGCATCACAGTAGAGATTGTGACGGGTATATCATCTGGTCGGTTATAGCCCAGAGCCATTGTGAGGTTTGCCTGTGCATCGGCATCAATCAACAACACCTTAGAGCCTTGCTTAGCCAGACCCACACCGAGATTGACCGCTGTGGTCGTCTTTCCGACACCGCCTTTCTGGTTTGTCAGAGCAATCACTTTGCAATTTGACATAGGTGCGTCCTCCTTTCGCATAGATTTAGCCACTTTGTCAAGGTGGCTATGTAACAATACCAGAGAACGCAAAAAAGCCGCTTACTCTTAACAATCAATAAGAATAAGCGGCTTCGTAATCTGCCTTAGATATATTCAATTTTCATTCTCTTGGTCGGTGCATTTATGACTTTAAAAATAAGCTCGTCAACGCAATCTGTATATCTACCTTGTTGTATAAGCTGATTTTTCAGCTCCACAAGGCTATGTAATAACAGGTTTCTTTCTTGGCTATCCACATATAGATGATTGGTCTTTTCTCTCATAAACGCCACCGTCCTTTTTTCTTTCATTATATCAAGGAGATGACAGACAACTCAACTATGCAAAATCAAATCATCTGAAAGTGTTCCAACGCTTCCCTTATAGCGGCTTCTTTCTCTGGCGGACATTTCGGCTGTCTGGAATTTTCCGATTTCGGCAGGTTATAATTTGCCCTCTCAATAATGCCACATTTCTGCTTTACCTGTGCAATATACAAGTTGCTGACTTTCAATCCGCTTTGCTTCAGAACATAATCCTTGATTTCCTCATAAGTGGCTTTACTCTCCGCAGCCGTCAAATCAAGCTCATCCATCTCAAGTTCTACCTCGATATGATGGTCTGAATGAAGTTTGGACAATAAACATACCGTTTCAACGTGCACACTCTGCGGGAACTGATCCACCCCTCTGCACACCGTAATCTCATACCCATTCGCACACAAATACTTCAAATCTCTCGCCAATGTCGCACTGTCACAGCTTACATACACAACCTTCTCCGGCTGCATCTTCACGATCGTCTCCAGCAGTGTCTCTTCACAGCCCTTTCTCGGTGGATCCACTACGATCACGTCTGCATGAGCTGTCTCACCATTATGCTCTCGCTCATACTCTGCATAATATTTCGGCAGAACTTCTTCTGCCTTCCCAACGAAAAATTCTGCGTTATCAATCGCATTGATCTTTGCATTTTCTTTGGCATCATCGATTGCCTGTGGCACGATCTCAACTCCGTAAACCTGTTTTGCCTTCTGAGCAAGGAAGAGGGAAATCGTTCCGATTCCGCAGTACAGATCCCACACGGTTTCATCACCTTTGAGGTCTGCATACTCAAGTGCAAGTCCGTATAGTTTCTCTGTCTGTACCGGATTTACCTGGTAGAATGATAATGGGGAAATCTGATATTTTACATTTCCGATATAATCTGTAATATATCCCTGTCCCCAGAGAATTTCATAGGAATCTCCCATGATCACATTATCTCTTCGTGTATTCGGGCTGATCGTGATACTTGTCATGCCTTCAATCTGAATAAGCTTTTCAATCAGACGCTCTGCTTTCGGAAGTTTCTTTCCGTTGACCACAAGACAGACCATAATCTCTTTTGTCTTGAAGCCATAGCGGATCAATGCATGCCGGATCAGACCTTTTCCAGTCTTCTCGTCATACGATTTGATCTTATTTTCACGCATATATTGTAAAATAATCTCGAGTATTTCTCGGTTCTGCTCTACGCCAAGAGCGCAATCTGTGTTTGCAATAATATCATGTGTTCTTCCGGCATAGAATCCCGTGATCGGATTGCCTTCTTTGTCCGTTCCGAACGGGAACTGTGCTTTATTACGATAACTAAACGGATGCTCCATTCCAACAACCGGCTGCATCACAGCTTCAATCTGCTCTTTTGTAAAGCCACCGATTCGTTCTAGATTGCCACGAATCTTCTGGTCTTTAAACACAAGCTGACGATCATAAGACATTTCCTGGATCTGGCAGCCTCCGCATCTTCTGGCAAATGCACACTTTGGTTCTACGCGATATTCTGACGGTGTGATAACTTTCATCAATCTGGCATAGCCATAATTCTTCTTTGCCTTCATGACTTTCGCTTCAACCACATCACCGATCACTGCGTCTTTGATAAAGAGCGTGTAACCATCCACATGGCCAATTCCTTCCCCGCTCACTCCGATATCTGTTATTTCAACTGTTACAATATCATTCTTATTCATACTTTTCTCTCTTCTATTTTACTCTTAATTATACAAATAGCCACTGCTCACATAGAATCTGCAAACAGTGACACTTGTTGTTCTCATTGTTAAATTTAATCCTCAGATGCTCTTCTTAAGTTAGACTCGAACAGACGATTATATCCCAGCCAGTCTGTTCCTGTTTTTCCTTTGAACAGCTCTGTCAATGTCTGAAGCTTTGCATCTGTTGAATCTGCCATGTTCAGTGCAACTGCCTCTGCCAGTGCAGGCTTCTTTGGAGAACCGTATTCCAGTTCACCGTGATGTGCCACGATACAATGCTTTAGCTCATGTGCAAGCTTCTCCGGAAATCCTGGAATGGAACGGATTGCATCATTGATCATCTCAACACCGATCACGATATGTCCGATCAGCTGTCCCTCATCTGTATAATCATTGTCCGGAAAATCAGAAAGTTCTTTCACTTTTCCAATATCATGAAGAATTGCAGAGCTAAGGAGCAGATCTCTGTTCAAAATAGAGTAGCTTGTTGCAAAATAATCACACATACGAGTTACACTGAGTGTATGTTCAAGCAATCCCCCGGAAAATCCGTGATGTACTGTCTTCGCTGCGGAATGTGCCTTGAATTTTTTGATAAATGCTTCATCTTTTATATAGTAGAATTCCAACACCTGTCTTAAATATTTGTTAGAGATCTGACGAATATAAGCTGTCAGCTCCTCGTACATTCCATCAACACTTTTCTCTGTTGTCGGCATATAATCTGCCGGATTGTATTCTCCCTCTTCCGCCTTTCTGATCTGACGGATGTTCAACTGAAGATTTCCGTTATAATTGATCACATCTCCAAAAACTTCAATAAAGTCCTTCTCATCATAATCTGCGATTCCCTGGGAGTTCGGATCCCATACTTTTCCATCTAATGTTCCTGTCTTATCCTGAAGAATCAGATTATCATACGGCTTTCCATTTCTTGTCTCTGCGGAACGCTTTCCTTTACAAAGATATACATTCCTGATTGTTTCTCCCTCGCATAATCCATCTATAAATCTCATTTTCTGCCTCTTTCACTTATTATTCTTTACTTTCAATCATAACATCAAATTTAATATCTACATATCCTTCAGATCCTCGGCGTTTCCCTTCCACTTTGATCTGATCTCCTGCTTTCAGCGTCAACATCAGTTTACGGTAAGCACTCATGCTTACAATTTTCTCTCCATTCACAGAACAGATCACATCTCCACTCTGTATGCCCGCTGCCATTGCAGGTGAATCTGCTGCCACGTCAATCACATAGATTCCTGACGGCATGCCCTCTTCTTTCTGAATTCCACTTGTCACTGCTGTTCCTGACACACCGATATATGGTACACTTGCACCGTTCGCTAACAGCTGGATAACCAACTTCAGATCTGAGATCGCATAAGCATTTGCGGTACGTACTCCCCGGTCTTTCCAAATATCAGAAGAAATCATTCCGATCACTTCTCCATCCAGATTGAATAAAATACCCGTTCCTTCGGATGCACTGCTCATATCGGTCGCAATCACACTATACTCTCCGTCGCGTCCGATTTCTTTATAGTTTGACGAACTGACAATTCCGTAACCGCTTCCTCCAGCATAGCCGAAAATATTTCCCAGTGCGAATATAACATCACCCTGTTCTGTCAGATTTGAATTGCCAAGTGATGCTACACTTGAAGCACTCCATGTGGCATCTGAAAGGCTCTTTTTATCTACCGCAAATATTGCAAATCCACTATTTTTATCCTTTTTTTTCAGGCTTGCCTTATATTCTGATTTATCTGAAAATGTAACGCACCACTCTTTTGCATCTTCGCAGATCGAAGCATAGGACAAAATCAGTATCTCCTGTCCGTTATCTGCAACGATCACACCAGATACGCTCTCATCAATTCCGGTCGCTTCTGCATTCCAGTTCTCCTGTTCTGCCCCCTTCGCAACAGATACCACACTCTTCTTCGCTGTCAGTGCTTTCTCATATGCTTTGGACATCATCTGTACATAACTGATCTCCTGCTGATCCTGCACGTCATTCTGCTCTGTCGTGTCGTCACCTTCTGCTGAATCTTCCTCTGATTGATCGTCCTCCTGGATTGTCACAACTTGTGTCTTTTCAGGAAATAAATGCTGTGCAAGTGGACGCAATGCAAAGAATCCCAAGCATGCAAAGCCTCCTAAAACCAGTCCGCATATTGCAATCCAGATGAGCTGTTTCATTCCTTGCTGTCTGCTGATCTTCTTTGGTTTTATCGTCTCTTCAAGAAATGCAAAAGATTCCTTTTTCTCTGACTGATCTAAATTTTTCCCGTCAGGACCCTCTTCCGGAACCTGACCATTACTTCTCTTTTCTGACATTGACATGAACCTCATTCGTGACTGTTCACTTCCGTGTCAATTACAAAATCAACCGACACGGACATTTCCATTACTTAGTATAACTGATTCATATAGATTGTTCAATATCTATAAAAGCCTTTTATTTAGTGAAATAATAAGGTACAATAAGACTCGGAAATAGTTATCGTTCACATGTATTGTGAACAGCTACATGATAAAAAATTAGTATTAAGTTGAAATGACAGAGGAACATAAATGAATCAAAAAACATTATTTAAACTGGAATATGATAAGATCATTGCTCTTCTTGAAAAGGAAGCGACATCTTTCCGCGGAGGACAGCTCTGCCGTCGTTTGAAGCCAATGACCGACCTGCATAAGATCAACACTTATCAGGAACAGACTGCTGCCGCTTATACACGAATCGTGCAAAAGGGACGTATTTCGTTTGGTGACGCTGCACCGGTTGAAGAGTCCATGAAACGTCTGGAGATTGGCGGCTCACTCAGTAGCACAGAACTTCTCCGTATTTCCCGCCTGCTTGTAAATGCAGCCAGGGTAAAGGCCTACGGAAGACATGATACACAAGAGGACGCTTGCGACTGCCTGGATGAATATTTTAACCTGCTTGAACCACTGACACCACTCTCAAATGAAATCGACCGCTGTATTATCGGCGAAGATGAATACAGTGATGATGCCAGTTCCACACTGAAGCAGATTCGTCGAAGCATTAATAACATCAATGACAAAGTACACGCCACTTTAACTACACTGGTCAACGGTTCCCTTCGCACTTATCTGCAGGATGCAATCATTACCATGCGTGGAGACCGCTATTGTGTACCTGTCAAAGCGGAATATCGTGGACAGGTACAAGGACTCATTCACGATCAGTCTTCAACAGGTTCTACTCTTTTTATTGAACCTATGGCAATCGTAAAACTGAACAATGACTTAAAAGAACTTTATGCAAAGGAACAGGAAGAGATTCAGGTGATTCTTGCAAATCTAAGTGAAGAAGCCGCACAATATATCGAGGAAATCCGTGTGGATTACCGTTCTCTGACGGATCTTGACTTCATTTTTGCACGAGGTGCTCTGGCAATATCCATGCGCGCCAGCCGGCCGCTTCTGAATGAAGAGGGACGCATCCGTATCCGTGAGGGACGTCACCCACTGCTCGATCCGAAAAAAGTTGTTCCGATCACCGTGACACTTGGGGAAGACTTCACACTGCTGATCATCACAGGACCAAATACCGGCGGTAAAACTGTTTCTTTGAAAACGGTCGGCTTATTCTGTCTGATGGGACAGTCCGGACTTCACATTCCTGCCGGAGACCGCAGTGAACTGGCTGTATTCCATCCGATTTATGCAGATATCGGAGATGAACAGAGTATTGAGCAGAGCCTTAGTACATTCTCTTCTCATATGACCAATATTGTCTCTTTCCTTAAGAAAGTAGATGAACGTTCGCTGGTTCTCTTTGATGAACTTGGAGCCGGTACAGATCCGACGGAAGGTGCCGCACTTGCAATTTCTATTCTGTCCCATCTTCACCAGAGAGGTATCCGTACAATGGCTACCACACACTACAGCGAGTTAAAAGTCTATGCACTTTCCACTCCGGGTGTGGAGAATGCCTGTTGTGAATTCGATGTAGAAAGTCTTCGTCCGACTTACCGTCTGCTGATCGGTATTCCTGGTAAAAGTAATGCATTTGCGATCTCCGGGAAGTTAGGTCTGCCGGATTATATTATTGAAGATGCAAAGAAACGGCTCAGTGAACAGGACGTTTCCTTTGAAGATCTTCTCACTGATCTTGAGACAAGCAAACGGACGATTGAAAAGGAACAGGAAGAAATCGCACGATTGAAGAAAGAAGCGGAAGACCTGAAAGCCCAGGCGAAACAGCGCCAGGAGAAATTAGATGATCAGCGCGACCGCATTTTACGCGAGGCAAATGAAAAAGCAAACGCCATTCTGCGTGAAGCAAAAGAAGTTGCCGACAAGACGATCAAGGATTTCCGTAAATTCGGCAAGGAAAACATTTCTGCTGCAGAGATGGAAAAGGAACGTGAGAAGCTGCGTAAGAAGATCAAAGATACAGCATCTGCGTCTGCAATGAAAGCACAGAAACCAAAGAAAGAGCATAAAGCATCTGACTTCAAGCTCGGAGAATCCGTTAAAGTTCTCAGCATGAACCTGACAGGAACCGTAAGCTCTCTACCTGATGCCAAAGGGAATCTTACCGTACGTATGGGAATCCTCAGCTCCCAAGTCAACATCTCTGATCTGGAGATTATCGAGGAAGTCTCTCCGTATGCACCGAAGAAAATGAACCGTACTTCAAAAGGCAAAATTAAAATGGGAAAATCTCTTTCTGTCCGACCTGAGATCAATCTGCTCGGACGTACTGTTGATGAAGCCGTTGCTGAGCTGGATAAATACCTGGATGACGCAATCCTCGCTCACCTGAATACTGTCCGTGTAGTTCACGGAAAGGGAACCGGAGCACTCAGAAAGGGAATTCATGAATATCTGCGTCGTCAGAAACATGTAAAATCCTATCACCTTGCCGAATTCGGTGAAGGTGACGCTGGTGTAACAATTGTAGAACTTGGCTAATTATTTTAAACAGTTATCAACTACCTTATCATGGTTAATGGGGGAAAAAAGAATGTTTGGAAAACAGAAAATCCTAATCGTAGATGATGATGAGAATATCGCTGAACTGATTTCTCTTTATCTCACAAAAGAATGTTTTGATACAAAATTAGTATATGATGGAGAAGATGCGCTTGCAGCTTTTGACAGCTATCAGCCAAATCTGATCCTTCTTGATCTGATGCTTCCAGGAATTGACGGGTATCAGGTTTGTCGTGAGATTCGTTCCAAAGCTGCCACACCGATTATCATGCTTTCGGCAAAAAGTGAAGTATTTGACAAAGTTCTCGGACTGGAACTCGGAGCAGATGATTATATCATGAAGCCATTTGACCCTAAGGAAATGGTGGCCCGCGTAAGAGCTGTCTTGAGAAGATATCAGGTTGGACAACAGAATGATACTTCTGTTGAAAAAACAAAATGTGCAGAGTTTGACGGATTGACAATCAACCTTACAAACTACTCTGTTGTTTGTGACGGACATCCTGTTGATATGCCGCCAAAAGAATTAGAACTCCTTTACTGTCTTGCTGCATCACCGAATCAGGTATTCACAAGAGAGCAGCTCTTAGACCGTATCTGGGGCTATGAATATATCGGAGACACTCGTACCGTTGATGTTCATATTAAACGTCTGCGTGAAAAAATTAAAGACCACCCTCACTGGAATATCAGTACTGTATGGGGAATTGGTTACAAATTTGAGACAAAATAGATTTAAATCATCGATCCTGGATACTGTAAACAGCATCTGGTGACCGATGAGTACTTAGGGAGAAATTATGAAAGCAGTTCTGCATTTAAAATTTATTGTACTTTATATTATTTTCGGGTTTCTGTGTGTTTTCACAACGGCAACATTGACCACAGAACTGATCACCGAACGTCTGGAAAAAGATACTTCACAGACATTATACAGAGAAGCAACCATGATTGCAGATAATTATCTGCCTTCCTATTTTTCAAACGAATCTTCCAGCTGGGCTGTTCATTCTCAGTTATCTGCTATGAAGACGTATCTTAATTCTTCTCTGTGGTTTGTTGAAAAAGATGGTACAATGATCACCTCTGCCAACCTGAAGGATACTACTGCACCACAATCAGTCAATAATTTTGATCCGGCCGAAATCGGGAGCAACCAGTACATGATCGGAACCTATCATAATTATTTTCAGGAAGATATGATTACTGTAATGGCTCCTGTCACACAGGGATTTTATACAAAGGGATATCTGATCATTCACAGCCCTGTCTCTCTGATCAACGAAAGATGCCGCACGCTGATGGTTCCGGTTTATATTTCTCTTGGAGTTATTTTCCTGTTGTCCTTCATCTTCCTGCTTGGGTTCCATTTCTTCGTCCATCGGCCATTGTTGCTGATCACAGAAGCTGCGAAGCAATATGCCATGGGCAATCTGGATTACGAGATTCCGGTAAACAGGCATGATGAGATCGGATATTTATCCGCATCACTGAATTTTATGGCTGCACAACTGAAGGATTCTGATGATTATCAGAAAAAGATCGTAGCAAATGTATCCCACGATTTCCGTTCTCCGTTGACTTCAATCAGGGGTTATGTAGAAGCAATGGCAGACGGAACAATCCCACCAGAGCTTCATGAGAAATACTTAAATATCATTCTCTTCGAAACGGAACGACTGACTGACCTGACAACGGATCTTCTTACTTTGAACGAATTTGATACAAAAGAGCTCCTGCTCAATAAAACTTCCTTTGATATTCAGGAGATGATCAAACATACTGCCCAGTCTTTCGAGGGTGTCTGTACTCAGAAGCATATATCCATTAAGCTCTTTCTACTGTCTGAACAGATTGATGTAATGGCTGACCGACGCAAAATCCAACAGGTTCTTTATAATCTTCTGGATAATGCGATCAAATTCAGTGAGAATGACTCTTCTATTACAGTAGAAGTAACAACAAAAAATGACAAAGTCTTTGTTTCTGTAAAGGATCATGGAATCGGAATCTCAAGAAAGGAAATCAATAAGATTTGGGAGCGTTTCTACAAATCAGATCTTTCCCGTGGAAAAGATAAGAAAGGAACCGGACTTGGACTTTCGATCGTAAAAGAAATCATACAGGCTCACGATGAACATATCAATGTAATCAGTACGGAAGGGGTTGGCACCGAATTTATTTTTTCTTTAAGCAAAGCTTAAAGGACAACGTGAATAAAACAAAGAAAACATCAGGTTTTATACTTCATTCTGAAATTCAGAAATATAGAAGTAATAAAATCCTGATGTTTTTCTTTTGCCTGACAAGCTCTTTTCTTTTATGAAATTGTTCGATTTATTTTCAACTTATTCGTAAAGGAACGGTGTTATCGTATCGTCATTCATATTGTCTGCTGTCACCCACACATATCCTGTGTTGACCTCAGCTTCATTTCCAATCTCAAGAACTGTACGTGCCGCTGCAACTACTGTCGCATATCCCATTCCAAAAGGATTCTGCACAATAAGTCCATCCACCTTTCCATCTTTCAATGCATTGACCTGCTCTTTTCCTGCATCAAACCCTACTAATGTAATATGTTTTTCTGAATCAAACTGATCCAGCGTCCTAATTGCAAGCTGGGTTACTGTCTCGTTCGTAGCAATACATCCCTTTAAATCAGGATGTTTCTCCATATAATATTGAATTGCATCTTCATCACTCATCTTTGCCGCGCCATCGTTGACCTGCTGCATCTTCTCGGACAATTCATTGTCCGCTTCCTGTGCTGTCTCATTCGCACTTTCGTCTGCTGATGAAGAAGCCGCATTCGATGCTGCATCTGCAATTGTCTCGGAAGCATCACCTGTTCCTGTTGTCTCTTCCTTCTTTTCTCCTGCTTCTGCGGCTGCCAGTTCTTCTGGTGTTACCCCTACCTGTTCAGCCACAATCTGTTTCTTCAACATTTCCAGCTGATCCAGATAAATTGTCTCTGTAACAGTCACATTCGGATGATTTGCTGCAAGTTCATTTTTGATTTCTGCCTCACGCTCTTTCGCCGTATCTGATACTGTATCATGCACAAGCAGCAGAATTTCTCCACTGTCACCGATCTTCTCACAGAAATTCTTTGTTCCTGTTGTTACCGCTTCTATATTATTCGTTTTGCAAGTACTTTGGATATTCTGATAGCTGTTTCCCGAATCAAATGCTACGATCGGAATTCCATTCTCAATCGCAAGATCAAACTGGACGGAGCATGCGCTTGCATCTACACTGGAAATTGCGATCACATCCGGATAACGTGCAAGCTCTTCATCCAGAATATTCACCTGCTGATCGATATTATCATTCTCATCCGGTGCACTGTATAATACTTTTACCTTATCATTTCCTGAATAGCCCAGTGCTGTATTCAAGTCCGTTGCTGCCTGCTCTACCCCTGCCTTTACCTGATTCCAATATGGTGTTGAAGATGCCCTTCCGATTACAGAAATATAAGTTCCAGGTTCCAGATCCAGATTGTCTACCGATGCATATGCAGAAGATTTGATTGCATCCAGATTCGCCTGATATACCGGTGTTTCTGTCTTATCTCCTGTAAAAACCGGATCATCTGCTTTCTTTCCGCAGCCGGCTGCAAGTACCGTCATACAAAGTGCTGCCGCAATCGCTGCTCTTACATTTCGTTTCCGCATAACCTTCTCCTTCTTTTCATTTACACAATTTTATCTCTATGTTTTCTACTTTTTAACTCTCAATCCATTATGATACACGAATCCTTGAAAAATGGAAGAGATAATTTCTTAAAATCTCGTGAATTTTTGTTTTTTACTAATTTAGGATAGAAATCTTCTATTTTCCACGTTTATAAGTTCTATAAGACTAACTTATAAATTACTCAAATAAATACATCAGGAACTCTTGTATATTTCCCCATCTTGTATTAAAATGAGGATAACGAAAAGGGAAAAACCTATCGTAATCCAAAAAAGGAGGGTACATACAATGGCACACGTAATTAGTGATGAATGTGTAAGCTGTGGTACTTGCGAAGGCGAATGTCCAGTAGGCGCTATTTCTGAAGGAGATGGCAAATATGAGATCGATGCTGATGCTTGTGTAGATTGCGGAGCTTGTGAGGCTGCTTGTCCTACAGGCGCTATCTCTGAGGCATAATTTATAAGCGCTAAGTGATCACAAAACGCAGAAATCCTGCTCATCTGATTGATTCGATGTAGCAGGATTTCTTTTTTTGCCATAATTTGACGAACGATTAGCACTCCTTTCATAATTTCTCTATGCTATAATGAATGTAGCGAAATCAGAACAGTAATCGCAATGATTCTAACAGGAGGATAGAAAATCAATGGGTGAAGTCAGATTTATGATCTCTGAAGCTGCCAAGAAAGTTCAGGTAGAATCCCATGTCTTAAGGTACTGGGAAGATGAACTTCATATTCCTATCGGCCGCACAGAGATGGGACATCGATATTATACCCAGGATGATATCCAGCTCTTTTGCTGTATTAAAAAACTTAAGAATGAAGGGGTTCTGCTTCGCGATCTGAAGCCATTGATCCCAGAGTTGAAATCTACACGTCAGATAATGAGACACGCTGAAAACAAGGAAAAGAATGCCATTGCCAAAACACCCGCACCTGACCTGACATCTGAGTGCAAACCGGCCACCACCACTACTCCGGTCGAAGTCATCACAAATACCCAGCTGAAACATGTACGTTCACTCATCGGAGAGGTACTTACGGAAGTTGTTACTGAAAATAACAAAACATTAGAAAAAGAAATCAGCACTCAGGTCACCGCCGATGTCATACGTGAGATGGATTTTCTTTTCCAGGCAAAAGAACGGCAGGAAGAAGAACATTTCCGTAAACTGGACAGCCTGATTCGCCAGCAGCAGGCGACCCGAAGAGAAAGTGTGAAGAATAGTCCGGTACTGAGATTCAAAAAAAGATTTACATAGCATTTCTTCGATTTCTAATTGCACACTGCACATACCGGTAGATTTATTGGATTTGTATACCGAAAAAGGACAGGCTCTCCAACAAGTGCCTGTCCTTTTCTTTTTTACATCTCCTGATCCTGCTGACGCAGCTCGTTTCCAAAACGAGTGTACTGTGGCATCCACGCAAGACGCACGGTACCGATCGGGCCGTTTCTCTGTTTTGCGATAATAATTTCTGCAATATTCTTATCTTCCGTGTCAGGATTATAATAGTCATCACGATAGATAAACATACAGACATCGGCATCCTGCTCGATTGCTCCGGACTCTCGGAGGTCTGAAAGCATCGGACGCTTATCTGTTCTCTGCTCAACCGCACGGCTCAACTGTGACAGTGCAAGCACCGGCACATTCAATTCTCTGGCAAGACCTTTCAAAGAACGGGAGATCTCGGAAATCTCCTGCTGACGGCTCTCATTCTTTCTTGAATTGCTTCCGCTCATCAACTGTAAGTAGTCGATAATGATCAGGTCAAGTCCCATCTCCAACTTGTATTTTCTACACTTTGAGCGCATCTCTGAAATCGTAATACCTGACGTATCATCAATGATCATTCTTGATGATCCTATTGTTCCGGCTCCTTCGATTAACTTCTCCCAATCCGTATCTGACAGATTACCGGTTCTTAGTATCTGTGCATCCACATGAGACTCCAATGAGAACAAACGGTTTACCAACTGCTCTTTGGACATCTCGAGACTGAAGATTGCTACTGCTTTATTCTGACGAAATGCCACATGCTGTGCGATATTCAATACGAACGCTGTCTTACCCATAGAAGGACGGGCTGCGATCAGTACAAGGTCTGAGCGCTGCAGACCGGACAACTTATAATCAAGATCAATGAATCCTGTCGGAATTCCTGTTACTGTTCCTTTTGTCTTGGACGCACGCTCAATTACATCCAATGCATTGAGTACAACCTGCTTGATCGGTACATACTCTTCTGAATTCCCTGTCTCTGCAAGTGCAAAAACCTGCTTCTGTGCATCTTCCAAAATCTCCTCTAATGGCTGATTCTGCAGATAACAGGCATTTGCTGTCTCTTCATTTACTTTGATCAGGCGACGCATGATTGATTTTTCACGTACAATTTCAGCATAGCTCTTGATATTCGCAGAAGTCTGTGTTCCCATCAGCAAATCTCTTGCAAACTCCATACTGCTGATCTCTGGCGGGACATCCTTTTCTTTCAAATATTCCTGCAAGGTGATCAGATCGACCGGTTTTCCCGCATGAAACAGTTCCACCATAGAATTAAACAAGATTCCATATGCTGTCTGATAAAAATCATCCCCTGATAATATCTCGGAGGCCACCGTAATGGCCTCCTTGTTCATCAGCATCGCACCGAGCACTGCCTGCTCAGCCTCCGCACTGTGCGGAGGAATTCGTTTCATTGCTGCTTCCATATCCATAAAGA
>OGYR01000811.1_pt1 | contig 14046 bp, 13 predicted proteins | sample 1576661 | NCBI WGS metagenome assembly OGYR01 (sample SAMEA3541490, study PRJEB24748) | human gut metagenome | biome: human gut; feature: human-associated habitat; material: faeces | place: China | collected 2012
GCATACAGGATCTTGATGCGGGTGGAGTCGCCGAACACCCGGAACAGGTCGGCCAGTTCATACAGCACTTCGTCGTCCGGCATCACGAGAGGCCCCGGCTGCGCGGCGGGCAGAGCGTCTTTGGGGTCGTTCATGGCAGTCTCTCCTTTCGCGGCGCATTCATGTGAACGCTTGTTCATGTGTTCATAGTATCACGCAGAAGAGGCCCTGTCAAGGCTTTTTGCAAAGATTTTGAACAGAACCTCAAAATTGTAAAAAAATACCCCAATACGCAAGAAAACTGCGATTTCAATCTGCAAAAAGGGTGCGTTTTGAGCGTGGAAAAAGTAAGCGGAAAAAGTGTCAATGTTTTCGTCGATTTTCGGTGAAGTTTTTTGCTGCCCATGGCAGATACATCACCGCCAGTGCCGCAGCGATGGCGGGCAGGAAGCCGAGTATATAATACGGTTCACCCAGAAATCTCGTGAAGGCACAGGTGATGACGTTGGCGGTTGGGTTGTTCAGGAAATAGAAGTTCGTGTACAGAGACTTGTTGAGAAAATAGATGGGCAAGGCGGTGCCGAACAGGAAAGCCAGTACCTGCGGCACCCGGCGGGGGCTGGGGCGGTAGCCGCCCACAACGAGAAGGACCGGGTAAAGCACCAGCAGGGCGTGGATGGAGACCGAGTGCAAGTTGATGAGCGTCCACCATGAAGGCACATCCAACCAGCTTGGGCAGAGCAGGGCCAGCGCCGCACCGGGGATGCAGAGGGCGTAAAGTTCCTCTTTGCACCAGTTCTGGTCGAACAGGGTGTTGTACAGGCAGACGAAAACATGGATGCTGCATAGGTGGAGCGGGAGATAGCTCCAATTCCACTGGCCAGTCAGGGCCATGCCGAGCAGAAGGGCCGCTTCGTCAAGAAGCAGAAGCACCGTGACCCCCACCAGGATGCGCCGCCGCTGTTTTGGCCCGCTGTGCCTGTACCAGAGCGCAGCACTCAGGATGAAGATCAGTGAAAGCGCCAGTTCGGTGAGATGGATTCTTCCATACAGTGGGTAACACTGATAATTCACTCCGTACTCCAGCGCGGTGATATCGTAGGATTTCCAGAAGTCGTTCATAGGCGTACCCTCCCCCATTTTGCCCTATCATAACGCGTTTTGGGCTGACAGGAAAGAGGAAAATGCAGAAATCCACCAAAAACAGGTGCATCGACGCGGAAAATGTGGTATCCTATCAGGAGATCGGAAATTTATTGCCGCAAGGCGATTTTGGAAAGGAAGTTTTTTTATGTTGACTATTGGCATCCACGGCGAGCAGAGCCAGCTCGTGACGAACGAAAACACCGCAAAGACCATGGGCAGCGGCACACTGGACGTGTTCGCAACGCCCGCACTGGTGGCACTGGCCGAAAAGACCTGCTGGATGAGCGTCGCGTCCGAGCTGGACGAGGGCTGCGGCTCGGTGGGCACGAAGCTGGAGCTGGAGCACACCGCCCCCACCCCCGTGGGCATGACCGTGACCTGTGAGAGCGAGCTGACCGCCGTGGAAGGCCGGAAGCTGGTGTTCAAGGTCTCGCTGCACGACGAAAAAGGCCCCGTGGGCGGCGGCGTGCATGAGCGCTTCGTCGTCAATGACGCGAAGTTCGCGGCGAAGGCGGAGAGCAAGAAAGGGTGAACCCTCTCAGTCACCTTCGGTGACAGCTCTCCCGAAGGGAGAGCCACTGGCGAGTCGGTAGTGGTCGTGCTGGACGAGCGAAGTTTTTTGCAATCGGGAACGGCCGGGCTTCGCTGTCTCGATTCACGGCTGCAATACAAATGCCGCTGCCAATGAGAGCAGGGCCCGGCACCTTGCGCCCCATCGGGCCCAAGCGAACAGCAGGGCTGGCCCGGCCTGCCAATGCCTCGCCCTTCGGGAGAGGTGGCAGTGCACAGCACTGACGGAGAGGGTCCGTCCAGCAGCCGCTTCACGGTTTCCGGGGGGTGGCCTCCCTTGAGCGGGGATGGAGCGGTTCTTCCAACCGCAGCGGCGGTTCATCCTCCGCCATCACCTGTTCTTCGGCCCGCTGCTGGGCCTCGTGGAGGAGGCGGGCGGCCTGTTCGCTGGCGCGGAACAGTTCAAAGTACAGCGCTTTATAATCCGGCGCGGCAAACACCCCCTTCCCTGTCTGGTTGGGGATAGTCTGCCCCGCGCTGAGGCAAAAAATCAAAAGAGGAATCAGATCTTATGAAAAAAGTCAATCTTTCGTGGGCGGGTGCCGTGCTGGTGTTCGCTCTGCTGCTGTGGTGCACGGCGGCAACACCCGGCACCATTGCCGACCCGTCTACCTACACCTGCGCCGTGTACAGCACGGCGCTCTCCCTGCTGCCGCCGGTGGTAGCCATCGTGCTGGCCCTGAACACCAAGGAGGTCTACACCTCGCTGCTGGTGGGCATCGCGACGGGTGCGCTGCTCTTTGCCAACGGCAACCTGGAACTGGCCCTGAACACCTTGTTCTTCAACGAAGACGGCGGCATGGTCGCCAAGCTGTCCGACTCCAGCAACGTGGGCATTCTGGTCTTTCTGGTCATGCTGGGCATCCTGGTGGCCCTGATGAACAAGGCGGGCGGCAGCGCGGCCTTTGGCCGCTGGGCGTCCACCCACATCCACACCCGCGCGGGGGCGCAGTTCATGACCCTTGTTCTGGGTGTGCTCATCTTTGTGGACGACTACTTCAACTGCCTGACCGTAGGCTCCGTCATGCGGCCTGTGACCGACCGGCAGAAGGTCTCCCGCGCAAAGCTGGCCTACCTCATCGACGCCACGGCGGCCCCGGTCTGCATCATCGCGCCGGTGTCCAGCTGGGCGGCGGCCGTCACCTCCTCGGTGCCGGAAGGTTCGGGCATCAACGGCTTTACCATGTTCCTGCGCACCATTCCGTATAACTACTACGCCCTGCTGACCCTCATCATGATCCTCTTCCTCGTCTTCACGGGCACCGACTACGGCCCCATGAAGCTCAACGAGGACAACGCGCTGAAGGGCGACCTCTTCACCACCGAAGACCGCCCCTACGGCGACGATGTGGACGACGGCACCGCAGCCTGCGGCCATGTCATCGACCTGATCCTGCCGGTGCTGGTGCTCATTGCGGCCTGCATCTTCGGCCTCATCTACACCGGCGGCTTCTTTGAAGGCGTGGACTTCATCACCGCCTTCTCCGACTGCAATGCCTCGGCGGGCCTGGTGATGGGCAGCAGCATCGCGCTGCTGTTCACCTTCGTGTTCTACCGGGTGCGCGGCGTGATGACCTTTCAGGACTTCGCGGCCTGCATCCCGGAGGGCTTCAAGGCCATGGTCAGCCCCATGCTCATCCTGACGCTGGCGTGGACTCTTTCCGGCATGACCAACCTGCTGGGTGCCAAGTATTACGTGGCCAACCTGCTCAACGGCTCGGCGGCTGCGCTGCAATATCTGCTGCCGACCATCATCTTTCTGGTGGCGGTGTTCCTGGCCTTTGCCACCGGCACGTCCTGGGGCACCTTCTCCATCCTCATCCCCATCGTCTGCCATGCGTTCCCGCAGGGGGAGATGCTGGTCATCTCCATTGCGGCCTGCCTGTCCGGCGCAGTGTGCGGCGACCACTGCTCCCCCATCTCGGACACCTCCATCATGGCGTCCGCCGGTGCTCATTGCAGCCATGTGAACCATGTGTCCACCCAGCTGCCCTATGCCATCACGGCGGCGGTCATCTCGGCGGTGTGCTATGTCGTCACCGGCCTGAGCCAGATGTTCCTGGGCGCCAGCGCCAGCCTGCTCACCTCGCTGGTGCTGCTGGCCGTGGCCATCGTGCTGGAGCTGGTGGTGCTGAACGTCATCCGGCTGCGAACGGCCAAAGCAGACTGACCCAACCGGCGTTTTTGGCCCTGTCAAGGGGGCAAAAATCATCATTCACGCAGTTTTCAGGGCATTTCACGCGGTTTTGCTTCCGTTCCGGTTGTTTTTATGGTATGATGGACCCAGAAACGAACGACCGTGCGGCCTTTGGCAGAAGAGGAGGACGACCCCAATGAAAAAACGCATTCTCAGCCTGATCCTGGCACTGAGCATGGTGCTCTCCGTGCTCCCCCTGGGGGCCTTTGCAGAAGGCTCCACCGGCGACCTCGTCATCGGCTCGGACGGCTACCCGATCGGCACCCAGGGCAACGGCTGGAAGTTCAGTGACGGCACACTGACTCTGACGAGAGGAACGTATAATTTCAGTTACACCACGGCTGTGACGTTCGAGATTCAATTGAGTGGGCAGGCGACAATTACCGGCGGAACCTTCATGGGAAAAGTGTCAAACGACTACGGAACGATCTCTTACGGTACCTTCAAGAGCGATGTGACAAACAACAATAATATAAACGGCGGCACCTTCGAGGGCAGTGTGAAAAACTGGAGCACTATCAGCGGTGGTACCTTCGAGGGCAGTGTGGCAAACTTCGGCGGCGGAAAGATTTCTGGCGGCACCTTCAGTACAACAGTGACAAACTACTCCGGCGGAACGATCTCTGGTGGCACCTTCCAGAACAGGTGCAGTGTGACAAACTACGCCGACGGAACGATTTCTGGTGGCACCTTCCAGAACACGGGCAGTGTGAAAAACAAAGGCAAGATCAATGGCGACGGCACCTTCAATGGAGAAGTGACAAACAGCGGCACCATCGAGAGAGGCACCTTCACTGGAACCGTGACAAACAAAGGCACCATCGAGAACGGCACCTTCACTGGAACCGTGACAAACAACACCGGAGGAACGATCTCTGGCGGCACCTTCAGTACAACAGTGAAAAACGGGGGCGGAACGATCGCTGGCGGCACCTTCAATGGAACAGTGGAAAATTTCGTCGGAACGATCTCTGGCGGCACCTTTGCGGGCAGTGTGACAAACAAAGGCACCATCACCAGTGGAACCTTCAATGGAAAAGTGAAAAACTACCGCGGCAGAACGATCTCTGGCGGAACCTTTAAGGGAACAGTGAACAACGAGTACGGAACGATCTCTGGTGGAACCTTTGCGGCGGGCCTGTCTAAGAACAACGGCAGCAAAATACTCGGCGGCATATTCAACGGGAACGCAAACCTGACCGGTGCCTACCACGTCACCGTAACGGATGGCAGTCTGCTCAAGGTGAACGGCGAAGACCCGCTGAACGCGGATGAAACGACGGGAACCGTGACGCCCGGCACGGCATGGGACCTCTACTCCTACGCAGGCACCACCGTGACCATCATTGCCAGCACCGAAATTTTCAGCCTGAACGGCCAGCCCATCGCCGAAAGCAACTACCCCAATAAAAACGACAAGACGACCGTGACCTTTACCATGCCGAACGAGAATGTGGTGCTGAGCGGAGCAATCACCTGCACCGACCTCGTCATGAAGAAGGGTTATCCGGAGGATTCCAACGGCGGCACCACCCCCTGCAAGGGCAACGGCTGGACTTACAGTAAAAAAGACGCGTCGAACCCGAAAGGCAAACTGACTCTGACGGATGGAACGTATGATTTCAGTTACACCTATCCCCAAAACAGTAATGGAGCGGGGGCAGAGCCTGTGGCGTGTGCGGTTGAGACTCAATTGCGTGTGGAAATTACCGGCGGCACCTTTGAGGGAGAAGTGATAAACAACGACCTAGGAGTAATCTCTGGTGGAACCTTCCATGAAAAAGTGTAAAACTCCAACGGAATGATCACCGGAGGAACCTTCAAGAGCAGTGTGACAAGCAAGGGCCACGGAAGAATCTTTGGCGGCGTGTTCAACGGCAATGCAACTCTAACCAACGTAACAGGTCTCCACTCCATCACCGTGGCCTCCGGTGCCAAGATCAAGGAAGTCAACGGTATGTCTGCGGATTGGGACCCCTACGTCGTCGTGACCGAAAATGCCACGACGAATGAAGTAATCATCACCGCCGACACTGACATCTACAGCCTGAACGGCAAGTCCATCGGCGATGGCAACTGCAAGAGCAGCTACGACGGCAGCGACTATAAGACCGTGAAATTCACCATGCCGGGCGAGCCCGTGGTGCTGAACGGAGCGATCACCTGCACCGACCTCGTCATGGAGAAGGGCTGGCCGAAGGATTCCAACGGCGGCAAAAACCCCTGCAAGGGCGACGGCTGGGAGTACATTAAAAATGACCCGACCAATGGCGACATGCTGCTTCTGACGGGCAGCAACCAGACCGGCGGGCTGTTCGATTTCAGCACCATCGGAGATGGTTCGGCGGTGGAGTGCAACGTCTTTGTGGGCAAGCCGACGGCCATCACGGGCGGCGAGTTCAACGGCAAAGTGTTCAACAACAGCGGCATTCTGGGCGGCACCTTCCATGGTGAGGTCGACAATAGGGCACCGGGCATCATCAAGGGCGGCACCTTCAACGGCGAAGTCGAGAACAACGGCATGATCGAAAACGGCACCTTCCACGACGAAGTCAAGAACAACGGCACCATCAACGACGGCACCTTCGCGGGCAGTGTGAGCAACAACGGCGGCACCGTGAACGGCGGCATATTCAACGGCAACACAGGTTTGGACGGGGTAACAGATCTCCACTCCATCACCTGGGATGCGGCCTCCTCCAATGCCAAGATCGAGAAAGTCAACGGTGTGTCTGCGGATTGGAAGCCCTACGTCGTGACCAGCAATGCCACGACGAAGGAAGTGACCATCACTGCCGACACCGAAATCTTCAGCCTGAACGGCCAGCCCATCGCAGAAAGCAGCTACGGCGTCGACAAGAAGACCGTGACCTTTACCATGCCGGACGATGACGTGGTGCTGAACGGCGAGCTCATCACCAAGCCGGAACCCGAACCGAAACCGGAACCGAAACCGGAACCGAAACCCGAACCGAAACCGGAACCCAAGCCGGAGCCTCAACCGGAACCCACCACCTACACCGTGACCGTCATCGGCGGCACGATCGACGGCAAGACGTCCGTTTCCGCCAAGGAAAACGACACCCTGACCGTGGTGCTGGACCAGAGCGAGATCCCGGACGGCATGACGTTTGACCTGTGGAGCATTTCGTCGAGCAAGCTCAGCGGCGATATCAACGTCGATTACCGGGCCGAGGCCATGACCTTCCAGATGCCCCCCGAAGATGTGACCATCCGGGCGCAGTACCGCTCGGCGGAGATCATCGAGGACGCAGCGCCCTCTCCGCTGGCAACGGCGGCGACCATCGCGGTGGGCGGCGCAGCCGCAGGCATCGTGGTGTGGCAGGGCGTGAACCTGGGCGTAGACCTCTACCTCGCCAATGCGCTGCCCCAGGGTGTGCCGGTGCCGACCGACCGCCGTGCGCTGGCGCTGCTCCTGTGGGAGACCGCAGGCAAACCGGAGGTGGCTCTGCCCACCCTTTACGGCGATATCCCCGCCGAAGAGATCGAGCTGCAAAAGGCCACCCGCTGGGCGGTCCAGAACGGCCTGATGGACGCGGCCGACAAGAAGGATGCGTCCTTCTTTGACCCGGACCATTATGTCACCAAGATGGACGTCTTCGGCGCATGGCTCCGGCTCAAAAAGCTCCTCGGCACGATCGGAACATCCCCGACGCAGTGAGCGTCCCCCTTAACGCAAAGGACCTCCCGGCCTGCATGGGCTGGGGGGCCCTTTGTTTCAAAACGGAAAAATTCCGTTGCTTCTGGGGAAAAACATGGTATACTAAAGGAAATTGAGCGATCGGAAGGAGCCGCACCATGCTGGAAAAAGCATTCAACGACGTTTACACAAAATTCAAGCTGCACTTCTATCAGAACGTGTTTCAGCGCTTTGCCACCCGCGAGGCGACCCTGACCACGGTGGAGTCCTTCTGCATGGAGGGCATCATGGCCATGGGCGAGCCCACCATTGCGGAGTTCTCGCGGATGATGAAGATCTCTACCCCCAACGCGGCGTATAAGATCGGCAGCCTGATGCGCAAGGGCTACGTGGAAAAGATCCAGTCCGCCAAGGACCGGCGCGAGTACCACCTGCGCCCCACCCAGAAGTATTTCGAGTATTACAACATCAGCTATTCCTACCTGCACACCGTGGTCGAGCGTGTGCGGGAGCGCTTCCCCGCCGAGGACGTGGACAAAATGGAACAGATGCTCACCATCATCAGCGAGGAGCTGATGCCGGAGCTGGATCTGAAATCAAAGGCGGCGGACGAATAAGCGCCGTTTCACCCCGTTGGAGCAAAACGGCCGGGGCAATTGCAATCCGCGCGCCGGAATGATACAATAGGAGCCAGCGAGAACCGCCGCCGGACGTTTTTCCGGCAAGTGCAAGAAAGAAGGCTTTTATCATGAGCATGAATACAGTCCCTGAGCGTCTGGCTGCGCTGCGCGCCGCCATGGACGCCAATGGCGTGGACCTCTACCTCATCCCGGTGGGCGACCCGCACTCCAGCGAGTATCTGCCCGACCACTACACCTCCCTGACCTATTTCTCCGGCTTCCACGGCGAGAACTCGAACTTCGTCGTGACCAGAGACAAGAGCGCCCTGTGGGCCGATGGCCGCTATTTTGTGCAGGCCGAAAAGGAGATCGCGGGCACCGAGATCGAGCTGGAACGGATGGGTGAGCCGGGCGTGCCCACTGTGGAGCAGTACTGCGCCGATGCCCTGCCGGAAGGCGGTGTGCTGGGCCTGTGCGGCCTGACCGCTTCCTGCCAGCTGGTGCGCAGCGTACAGAAAGCGCTGGACGCCAAGCACGGCACCATCAAGACCCTGAATCTGGAAGATGCGCTGTGGACCGAGGGCCGCCCTGCCCTGCCGGAGACCCCGGCCTGGCTCCTGAGCAAGGAGTATGCGGGCTTTGCCCCCGCCGAGAAGCTGGAGCAGCTGCGGGCCAAGCTCAAGGAGCTGGGCTGCACGGCCCAGCTGGTGGGCAAGCTGGACAACCTGGCCTGGCTGCTGAATCTCCGCGCGATGGACATCCAGTGCACTCCCTACGCCATGGCCTACTGCTATGTGACCGGGGACCGTGCCGTCCTCTTCATCAACACCCGTCGTCTGGGCGCGGAGGCCGCTGCTGAGCTGAAGGAGAACGGCGTCGAGATCGCTGAATATGACGACATCCTCACCTTCCTGGCCGCAGAGACCGAGGCCCAGACCGTTCTGGCCGACCCGGCTTCCGTCAACTATGCGGTCTACGAGACGCTGAACAACAACCCGGCCCTGACCGTCAAGGACGAGGCCGACCCCCTGCTGCCGATGAAGGGCGTGAAGAACGAGACCGAGCTGAACCACAACCGTGAGGCCCATCTGCGCGATGCCGTGGCCATGGTGCGGTTCCAGAAGGAGCTGGAAGAGCGTCTGGCCGCAGGCGAAGAGCTGACGGAGCTGACCGTGGACGAGATCCTCCACAAGTACCGCTCGGCACAGGACAAGTTCATCGTGGAGAGCTTCGGCACCATTGCAGCCTACGGCGGCAACGCGGCCATGATGCACTACCATGCCACCGAGGAAGACCACGCCAAGCTCGAAAAGAAGGGCTTTTTGCTGGTGGACAGCGGCGCGACCTACATGGACGGCACCACCGACATCACCCGCACCTACCCGCTGGGCGAGCTGACCGAGGACGAAAAGCGGTTCTACACCTGGACGCTGCAGTGCCACATCGACATTGCCAAGGCCGTCTGGCTGAACTACTGCGACGGCCACATGCTGGATACCATCGCCCGTGAGCCGCTGTGGCAGCACCTCATCAATTACCGCTGCGGCACCGGCCACAGCGTCAGCTTCGTGGGCAATGTCCACGAAGGCCCTCACGCTCTGAACGGCCGCAACACCACCGTGTTCCAGCCGGGCATGATCGTCACCGACGAGCCGGGCGTCTACGAGAGCGGCGTCGTCGGCATCCGCATCGAGAACGAGCTGGAGTGCTACCACAAGGCCGACAACCAGTACGGCACCTTCCTGGCCTTCCGCCCGCTGACCTTTGTGCCCATCGCCACCTCGCCTGTGGTGCCCGGCATCCTGACCAAGGACGAGATCGAGTGGCTGAACGCCTACCACCGCGAGGTCTTCACCAAGCTCGCTCCCCGCCTGACCGAGGAGGAGCGCGACTGGCTGGCCAAGAAGTGCGCTGCCATCGGAGCGTAACCTCTCATAACGAAAATCGAGAGGCCATCGGCCTCTCGATTTTTGTTATCATTCTTGTTCCGGTTTGTGCTCTTTCCAGTAGGCTTTTGCCTCATCAATGGCCTTTTTGAACGGGCCGGAGGGGTAGGTGCTCTCGGCGATGTCCACCAAGAACTTGTACAGCTGGGGGCGCACCTCCTCATACATGCCCAGGCGGGTGTAGAGGTCTTTGTAATAACGGAACACCTGCAGCTTGTTCTGCACCACGGTGGATACGTGGACCTGGGTGTGGCAGATGCTCTGCGGGTTCTGGACGTAGTAATAACCGGCCTTGCCGATGGAAACGAAGGTCTCGGCGTACTGGATATACCGCAGGTTGAAGACGAGGTCTTCGGCCCAGTGCATCTCGCTGACGAACTGGATGTCGTTCCGGGTCAGGAGGTCGCGGCGGTAGAGCTTGTTCCAGAGCACGCTGTAAAAATAGGAGGCGGGCTTGTCCATCAGGCGGAGGGCGAAGGTGTCCTTGTCGTAAATGCCTGCGGGCAGGAAGCCGTACTCCCGCATCTCCGGGGGCCGGGCGACGCTCATGACGCCCAGCTCGTCCTGGATCTTATCGAGCACCTGTTCGGGCTTGGAAGCGCCCGCCGGGATGACCATCTTGTAGGGTGCAATGACGAGGTCGGCGGTGTGCTCCTCGGCCGCGGCCACAAGAGCGGCTGTGAAGTCCGGGTCGAGATAGTCGTCGCTGTCCACGAACTGCACATACTTGCCGCCGGCCAGCTTCAGGCCCAGGTTGCGGGTGTCCGCTACGCCGGAGTTTTCCTTGTCCACCAGCACGATGCGGGGGTCTTTGGCGCGGAACGCTTCGCAGACGGGCAGGCTCTGGTCCTTGGAACCGTCGTTCAGGATGATGATCTCGATGTTGGAATAGGTCTGTGCACAGATGCTGCCCACGCAGCGGGCCAGATGGTTCTGGGCGTTGTACACGGGCAGGATGATGCTGACAAGGGGCTGATTCATGGCGGCGTCTCCTTTTCTGATTTTATAGTAACTATACTCCCGTGCGGCGCAAAATGCAAGCGCCCGGAAGGCCGGGCAGGAGGAAGGAATTGAAAAAATGATCTTTCACATTGCGGTCTGCAGCCCGGATGCGGTGCTGCGGGGGCGGGTGCAGCGGCACTGCCTTGAATATTATGCCCGCCGGGCCGACGCCTGCATCGTGGAACAGCTGGAGGACGCGGGGGCACTGCTCCGGAAAGAAGATGCGGGCAGCCGGTTTGAGCTGTACCTCATCGAGCTGACAGCGGCAAACCCGGCGGCAGGTCTGCAGGCGGCGGCGCAGCTGCGGCAGCGCGGGGTGCGGGCACCGCTGGCCTTTCTGGCCCACACGCCTGCCTACGCCTACGAGGCGTTCCGGGTGGATGCGATGCAGTATTTGCAGATCCCCTTCCGGCCCGAACAGCTCACCGCCCTGCTGGACCGCGCCACCGAGCCGGAGTACGGCCCCGTCATCCCGGTGACGACGGCGACCGGCCTGCGGGCCCTCCCCTTTGCGGACATCGAGTATCTGGAATGCACCCACCATGTGGTGCATTTCCACCTTGCCAGCGGTGAGGATGTGGCCTCGCTCTCGCTGCGGGTGCCCTTCTCCGAAGTGGCAAAGCCGCTGCTGGCCGACCGGCGCTTTTTGCAGCCCCACCGCTCCTACGTGGTCAACCTGGCGGCGGCATCGCAGCTGTCCGTGGGGGAGCTGTGGATGCGCAGCGGTGCCCGCGTCCCCATCCCCCGCGGCCGCGAAGCTGCCGTGAGGGCAGCCTTCCGGAAGTTTTTGGAACGGTAAGAGCTGGAAAATACAATAACTCGATTGATTTCAGGCGGATGCCGTGGTAAACTAAAAGTAGAAACCACAAAGAAGGAACGCATATGGCAAAATTTATACCATTCATCCTCAGGGCGGACAACGGTCAGAAGATCGGCGTGAAGATCGCACGGATGAAATGTGCGGATGCAGCGCAGACCGAAGAAGAGCCTCTGTGGCAGACAAGCTGGATGTCGGAGTATATGCAGGACGATGCTTTTGAAAAATATGCGTTGAAAACGAGAGACGGGGAGCTTGTGGCACTGGCCGCATATGAGATTCTGAAACAGGATGTGATGGTGCACATCACCTATATCGAAAGCCAACCGAAAAGCAACCCGACCATTGTGGGACACTCGAAAAAATATCAGGGAATCGGGCGTGTCTTGATTGCCTACGGGATTAAGCTGTCAATCGACCATGAGTGTGGCGGAACGGTCACGTTTGAAGCAAAAGTCCCGGAATTGGCAGAACATTATGTTCGGGATTATGGAGCCTGCCCGCTGCCGAGTTTTGGCGGAGCACCGCGCTATGAGCTTTCGGGCGAAGCAGCGATGAATGTATTTGTGACCTATTTGAAGTGAGGTGTTTGACCTATGACGGCTGAAGCGTATTTTCGGCGGGACCCGGAGCGGGACGCATTCTATCGGACCTTTTACGAAGTCTGCCGCCGATTCAATGTGACATGGTCAGCGGCTTCTCCGGAGGTGCGGGCATTTATCGAGGAAGCGACCAGAGTGGTGTATGAGCAGGAAAAGGCAAAACGCGACGGGGTGTCTCCCGGCACGGTAAGACCCTTTTTTGGAGATGCCGCGTGTTGAAGTCTTGAGAACAAAGTGAAAGAAAAGGCCATCCCGTTCTGATGCAGAAGGGGATGGCCTTTTTGCGGCTTGGAAGATTATAAAGCAGCTCACTTCAACTCCGCCCACCGGGTCAGGAACTGGTCGCTGACGCGGCGGAGGGCGGGTTCATCGGCGGCGCTGGCGGCGTCGGCGATGCCGATGACGTAAAAGCCGGCGTCGTGGGCGGTGCGGGCCGCGTAGAGGGAATCCTCGCAGACGGCGCAGCGGTGCGGGTCGGTGCCGCCAAGGCGCTGTAAGGCTGCGAAAAAGACGTCCGGGCGGCTCTTGTGCAGGGGGCCCTGGGCTTCGATGTAGAACTCGAAGCAGTCGTCCACGCCCAGGCGGGTGAGCACCGTTTTGCACTGGTCGCTCCAGGTGTTGGAGCAGATGCACATCCGGGAACCCTCGGCCTTGAGGCGGGCCAGCAGCTCCCGCACACCGGGCTTGAGCTCCACGGTCTCGTACAGCTCGGCGATGACCGAGCGCATCACGCCGAAATAGTCCTCCGGCCGCAGGGGCAGCGCGTACTCCCGGATGAGGTACTGCGCCCCGTCCGCCATGCCCATGCTCAGGAGCGTGGAGCGCAGGTCGGCCCTTGGGGTGCGGCCGTAGCGGCGCAGCAGCGCCAGCGGGGCGTTCTCCCACACCGCAGTCATGCTGTCGGTCAGGGTGCCGTCCATATCAAAGATCCATTGGTTGCAGTTCATGCAGTCCTCCTCACAGTCATAATTTACTAAATTATACCACGCTTTTTGTTCCAAAAACAGGGAGAAATTTTTCCGAAAATATGGTATACTTTTTGCAGGTTTGAATCGGACGACAAGGAGGCGTATTGGATGGCGCAGAACGATACCCCCAGAAAGGCGCTGGTGCTTGCCGGCGGCGGGGCCCGCGGCAGCTATCAGGTGGGCGTCTGGCGTGCCCTGACCGAACTCGGCTGGAACCCGCAGATCATCACCGGCACCAGTGTGGGCAGCCTGAACGGCGCGATGTTCGCGCTGGACCTGTACGAGACCGCACGGGATATGTGGACCAGCATCCGCAGCCAGGACGTGATGGAGCTGCCGGAGGAGACCCGGAACCTGACCGAGCTGCACCAGTTCCTGCGGGACGTGGTGCGCGCGGGCGGCATGGATGTCACCCCGCTGGAAGAGATCGTGGAGCGGGTGCTGGACGAGGACGCGCTGCGCGCCTCGCCCATCCGGTTCGGGCTCGTCACGGTGGAAAAGCGGGGCCTGAAGCCCCGTGAGCTGCCGCTGGAAGAGA
>OGYR01000818.1_pt1 | contig 13878 bp, 12 predicted proteins | sample 1576661 | NCBI WGS metagenome assembly OGYR01 (sample SAMEA3541490, study PRJEB24748) | human gut metagenome | biome: human gut; feature: human-associated habitat; material: faeces | place: China | collected 2012
GCGGTGTGTGTGACGGCGAGTTCACGCTGCGCACCGCACAGGATGCACAGATGACTCTTACAGCAGACCGTAAGACCCTGCAAGCCAACGGCGAAGATGCCGCCTTTGTGATGATCCAATTTGTGGACGCAAATGATACCGCAGATCTGCACACCAAGCACACCCTGAAAGTGGAGCTGGAGGGTGCAGGCATTCTGGAAGCCGTAGGCAGCGCAAACCCCTGCTCCGAGGAGCGTTACGACACCCCGGAAAGCGAGACCTTTGACGGCTGCTGCATGGCGGTGGTCCGTGCAGGAGAAGCTGAGGGCGAAATTCATCTGACTGTCACAGCAGATGACAGCGTTCAGAAGCAGCTGACCATCCCGGTGCGGGAAACAGAGGGCTGAAGCTCAAAAAGCCGGTGAAGGCTCAAAATAAAAACAGGGTGCGCCCCTGAATAGGACGCACCCTGCCAAAGACCACAGACGATAACGATATGTACAACAGGGCGTTCCCCATCGGGAACGCTCTGTTTCTCATTGCTGGGGGCATGATGAGCCTGTTCCGCCTGCCACGCGGCGAACTCCCGTTGGCCTGTTGGTTCGATGGATGAAGAAAAAAGAAGAATTAAGACTTGACCTCTGCGGCAGCGTTGGTGCCGGCAATACGGCCAAAGGTGATGATGTCGGGGTAAGCGTTGCCGCCCAGACGGTTGTTGCCGTGGATGCCGCTGGCCACCTCACCGGCTGCGTACAGACCGGGAACGATGCTGCCCTCGGCGTTCAGAACATGGGCATCGGTGTCGATCTGGATACCGCCCATGGTGTAGTGCACCGTGGGGGTGCGCAGGCTGGCATAGAAGGGAGCCTGCAGAATGGTGGAGTCCTCGCTGGTGGCCTTGCCGAATTCGTCCTTGCCGGAGGTCATGCCTGCGTTATAGGCCTCCACAGTGGCCTTCAGGGTGTCGGCATCCACACCGATCTTCTCGGCCAGCTCGTCCAGCGTGTCGGCCTTGACGGAGTGACCGTCGTTCAGCAGCTTGTCGATCAGTTCGTTGCGGGAGTCATCACCTGCAATGGCGCTGCTGTCCACGATCAGCCACATCTGACCATCGGTCTGCTGCAGCTCAGCCATGCTGATGGCGTAGCGGGTGTTATCCTCGTTGATAAAGCGCTTGCCCTCTTTATTCACGAACATATACTCGGTAGCGCTGAGCCAGTTGCCCACAAACTCGCTCACGCAACCGCAGTCATTGATGGGGTCGCCCAGAGGATGGACCTGGATCTGATCCAGATTGATCAGGTTGCCGCCCACGTTCTCAGCCAAAGCCAGACCGTCGCCGGTGCTGGTGGCAGCGCAGCTGGTCAGTTTGGTGGTGATGGTGCCGTTGGAATACTTGTAGACCAGGTCGCTGGAAGCAGCGTAGCCGCCGGTTGCGAGGATGACAGTCTTTGCGTTGACGGTAATGGTGCTGCCGTCGGTGCGCTCGGCGATGCAGCCGTTCACGGCACCGTTGTCGCCCACGGTCAGGGTGGTCACCTTGGCGTTGGTCTCGATGGTGGTGCCCAGCTTCTCAGCATACTGCTGCAGCTTTTCAATGTAGATGCGGCCGCCGTTGTCGCTCTCCTTGCCGGTGGCAGCGACCAGATCCACCTGATGACCACGGGCCCACTTACCGCCAATGGCCATAAAGATGTAGTCGTTCTTGAACGGCACGCCGATGGTATCCTCCAGCCATTTCAGAGAATCCACAGCGCCGTTTGCATAGGTCTCGATCAGCTCAATGTTGTCGATTGAGCCGCCGCCCAGATAGGTCTGCAGAGCGTGCCAGTTGGGGCTGTCGAACAAAGTCTTGCCGTCCTCGGCCTGCCATTTTTCGTAGTCGGCACGGGTGGCATCGAGCAGCGCCTGATACTCCGGGTCATCAGTGGTCGCAGACAGAGCGGCTTCTACTTCCTTGCAGTTGTCGGCAGTCATGGTCAGCTGCTTCTGACGTGCGCTGTCGGCAACATTGTAGGTGCCCTCGCCCAGCTTGGTGTTGCCGCCAATGGCAGCAGCCTTTTCCAGCACCAGAACGCTGGCACCGTTTTCGGCAGCGGCAGCGGCGGCAGCCATACCGGCACCGCCGGCACCCACCACGGCAACATCCACGTCATAGGTGGTATCCTCGCCGGTGGTGGCAGCCACTTCACCGTTGTAATCGTCGGGGTTCACACCTGCGGCGGTCAGTGCGTTGCGCACAGCCTCCAGCAGGCCGTTGCTGGTAATGGTGGCGGTAGCCACAGCGTCCACAGCGATGGTGTTGTGCTCCACCATCTGGGGGATCATCTGGTCAAAGGCGATATCGCCCACGCCCTCGGTCTCCTGTTGTTCCTTGACCTCGATGTTGGTAATGGCGGCATTGTCGTCCAGTGTGACGGCAACAACGATATCGCCGTTGCGGCCATTGCCGGTGCCCTCATAGGTGCCGGCAATAGAACCGGATGTTGCTTTGCTGCCGGAAGCGCCGCAGCCGGTCAGCAGACTCAGGACCATGGCAACGCTCAGCAGCGCTGCGATCCACTTTTTACGCATGATTTTACTCTCCTTATCGTGTGTTGTGATCTTCTTTTTTCTTGTCCCGCAGGACACTGATATTATTTTAACGTGGAAAATGCATGAAAAACAAGAAGGTTGCCGCAATGATTCCATAGCAAAAAGCTATCAGTCATGGTATACTCATAACAAGTAACAAGATGAAAAAAGACCCGGGGGAGGAACTTTTATGACGCTGAATCAGCTGCGCTATTTCCGTGTGCTGGCGGGCACGGAACACTACACCAAGGCGGCGGCTGTGCTGAACATCGCACAGCCCTCGCTCAGCCGCGCCATTGCGCTGCTGGAGGAGGAACTGGGCGTGCTGCTGTTTACCCGGCGGGGACGCAATGTGGTGCTGACCGATGCAGGACGGGCATTTTTGCGCTATGTGGAGACCGGGCTGGATACGCTGGATGCCGGTGCTGCTGTTATGCGGGATTTCCGCAGCGGAGCCGAGCGGGTATCGCTTGGCAGCATTACCCCGGTGGTAAACACCTACCTGCCCCGGATGCTGGCCGCATTCCGGAAGGACGCCAACAGCAAAGCCTGCTTTGACATCCGTGTAGACCAGACCGAACGGCTACTGGCAGGATTGAAGGCCGGGCAGTACGATCTGGTATTCTGTAGCTATCAGCCCGGTGAGTACGGCTTGCAGTTTACGCCGGTCGTGGAACTGCCCTTTGTGGTAGCCATGCGCAGGGACGACCCGCTGGCCGAGTTTCGGGAACTGACACCGGAACAGTTGGCAGGCAGACCCATGGTATTTACCGATTCGTCGGCATACTCCGACCTGCTGCGCCGGATGCTGGGCGAGTATGGAGTAGAGCCGGAGATCCGGGGTTACTCCAACGAGGACTCGGTGCTGCTGAGCATGGTACAGGCGGGGTTGGGCGTGTTTATCAGTACCGACCACCCGCAGATGTACAGCCCGGACACCGTGCTGATACCCCTGCGGCAGGATCGCTACCGCCGCTATGTGTATATGGTCACCCGGCCGGGACTTGCCGCCAGCACCTCGGCGGCGCAGCTGATCCGGTACAATCAGCAGCGCGCTGTGCCGGAGCGGGGACATCAGCCCCGCGCCGACGGCGGAAAAAACATATGATCAGCCGTCTGCGGCCATGTAGACGCACTTGCCCCCACAGGAACAAGAAACTATTCCCTTGAAGTCTCTGAAAAAAGATTGCAAATTCATATCGATTGTGATATATATTATACGAAAGTGATTCTTAAACGAACGTTTCACCGTTCAATGATGTGGAATGAGAGGTGTCCGTCATGACTACCGTGATCTACGCCCGCTATTCCACTGACAGTCAGCGAGAAGAATCCATCAAAGGCCAGATTCGGGAATGCCAAGGCGAAGCAACTGATTCCAGCAGATGATATTCCTGTACTGACCAGCCCGAAAGAAGGCGCGCTTGCTGTGCGTGAAGCCCTGGAGCCTTGATGGAAAGCTCATCTTGCCCTTGACACCATTTACAACAACGCCGCAAAGATCGGGCAGAGCACTGCTGTCAGGACACCGGCGACCGCAATGGCAAGGCCGCTCATGGCGCCTTCAACCTCTCCCATTTGCAGAGCCTTACTGGTTCCAATGGCATGGGAGGAGGTTCCGATTCCAATGCCCTTTGCAATGGGTTCGGTGATGTGGAACCATTTGCAGACACTTTCAGCCAACAGGTTACCGGCAATGCCAGTCAGGATGACGATGGCACCCGTCAACGTCGCAATGCCGCCCAGTTCCGCCGAAACATCCATGCTGATGGCGGTGGTTACAGATTTCGGCAAGAGGGTAACATACTGTGTGTGTTCCAGTTTCAACACAAGAGCCAGCACAAAGGCACTGCCCAGGCTGAGCAGTGTTCCCACCGTGATTCCAGCAAGGATCGCAGCTGCATTTTTGCGGAGCAGGTCGAGCTTTTCGTAGAGTGGAATTGCAAGGCTGACCGTGGCCGGGAGCAAAAGATAATTGACGGGTGCAGCACTTGCCTTATAGTCCGCATACGGAATGTGGAGAACGCTGAGAAAGACGATCACGAAGATGCTGCCCAGCAGCAACGGGTTCAGGATCGCTTTCCCGGCACGGCGGTTCAGCAGCGTTCCGAGTGCAAAGGCGGCCAGTGTGAGCAGAACGCCCCATACGGCGGATCGGCTCAGAAAATCAGACAGAAATTTCATTTTGCGTTTTCTCCTTCCGGTGGATGAGGGCCTGTGTTGTGCGTCCTGCGGCGGCAAACACCAGAACTGTTACGGGAACGATGGCGATCACAGCGGGCAGCAGCATGACACCAAGCTCCGCCCACAGTTCCATGACGCCCGCCGCAGCCGGAACAAACAGCAGCGGGAAAATCCCTGTGAGGAACAGGCCGGTCTCCCGCACCTGCTCCGGCCTGACGATGCCAGAGCAAAGCGCAAGAAGCAGAAGCAGCAGGCCGTAAACGCTGGCACAGCGTGCAGCACTTCCCCTGCAAAGCAAAAAGCCAATATGCGCCCGGATTGAAACAGATATCGCATGAATGTTCTCCTTTTTAACGAAAGAGTCGCCGCCCGACAAACGGACAGCGGCTCGTTTTTTTATTCTGGGGGAGCAAATGAAGAACGAAAGAGAATATGGCTGGTAGAATGAAATGAGGTTTTTATCAGAAGGGTATGACCCCCAGAAGCGTAGAAGCGATCAGAGTAATAATGCTCATCGGCCAGACAAATTTCAGCGAATATTTGATATGGTCGCCAATGGTGATATCGGCAAGGCCAAGGCCAACATAGACGGCTGCGACAGACGGGCTGACCGGTGTGCCGAAGGTAGCGGTGAGCAGGAAAGTGGCTGCAACTGCCTGTGCGGAAACACCAAAGGGAGCTACAACGCCGATGATGATGGGCAGCAGAGCGTAATAGAATGCGTCTGTGCCGAGGATCATCATCAAAGGAACACTGAACAACGCCATGAACCAGTGCATATGCGGAGCCATAGCGGCGGGCAGAACATTGACGATGGCGGTTGCCATTGCGTCCACCATACCCGTGCCGCTGATGACACCCATGAAGATGCCGACGGAAAACAGCGTGACCGTCATGACCATTGCATTCTGGCCCAGTTCCTTGATCTTTTTGTTCTGCGTTTTGGTCTGGGGGAAGTTGACTACCAGCGCGATGGCATACGCGATCATGAAGATGGAGTAAAGCGGCAGCGGGGTATCAAGGAAAAGGAATGCCAGCATGACCAGCGTGAGCGCCAGATTGAACCAGTATTTCCATGTGTGCTCTGTGGACGCAGAGGCGGCTTCTTCTGCGGCGATCTCTGCCTCGGACTCTGGCTTCAAGCCATGCCGAACCTCATTCAGATTGACAAGGAAGCCATTTACAAAGGCCAGAATGATAAGTACGACCACGCCCGGCATGATAAAGGAATACAAGTCGCCGGTCTCGACCGCTGCAACAGTCGCGGCGCGCATCGTGGGGCCGCCCCATGGAACAATGTTCATCACAGCGTAGGGGCCGCAGATGATGGCCAACAGCGCTTCTTTTCGGAATCCCAGACGCTTGATAATGGGCAGGAATGCAGGTACCACGATGAGGAAGGTCGTTGCACCAGAGCCATCCAGATGCGCCACAAAGGTGGTCAGGATAATGGCTGCAACAATCATCATTCGGCTCTTGCCGGCCTTTTTTGTCAGGAAGTTGATGACCGGGTCAAACAGGCCGATCTCGTCCATCAGGGTGAAGTAGGAGATGGAGAAAACGAAGAGGACGGCGGTGCTGAGCATGGACTTCATGCCGGAGCCGATGAAGCCGCCGATCTCCTCGACACCAAACCCGGCGATCACGGCAGCGATCAGGGGCAGGCCGATGAATGCCACCGGCGGGCTGACCCAGCTTTTGATGAGGACGACCATCAACACGGCCATCAGGACAAATCCAATCAGTGCCAACATAGTTGAACTATCCTTTCTTTATAAAGAAATATACAAAGTGAATAACTTTTTTAACGAATAAGATCAAAAAGACCGTGCCCCGCAGAGGGCTGCAATGGGGCACGGTTTTGCAAAAGGAGAAGTAGAGACGGATATTTTTAGAACTGGAAAGGCTTCACCTGACGGACAACATCCAGAATGGTGCCATCACGAGCTTCGACGACAGCAACGACCTTGTCCTCCCACTCCAGCGGGTCAGGCTCGCCCACCAGTTCGTAGGCCTTTTCCTGCAGCTGCTCGATGGGCACATGCTTGATGCCGGCCTTGTCGAGGCACTCGATCAGGTCCTGACGGGCGGGGTTGACGGCGATGCCGTAATCGGTGACCAGAACATCCACACAGTCGCCGGGGGTGGTGACGGTAACGACATCCTTGCAGACGGTGGCCATGCGGCCGCGGGTCAGCGGAGTGACGATGATGCAGCACTTGGAACCGGCAGCAGTATCGGGATGTCCGCCGGGGGCACCGCGCAGAACACCATCCGAACCGGTGATGACATTGACATTGAACTTGGTGTCGATCTCCAGAGCAGACAGGACCACATAGTCCAGCTTGTTGACGTAGGCACCCTTGTTGCCGGCGTTGGCGTACTCGCTCAGGTCGATCTCAATGTGGTGCGGGTTGGAGAACAGATGTGCAGCAGCACCCTGATCGAAATCCTGCGTATCGAGGATGTAATCCACCAGACCCTTATCCTGCAAAGCGCAGATGGCGCTGGAAGTGCCGCCCAGAGCAAAGCTCATCTTGATGCCGGCCTTCTTCATGTGCTCTTCGAGGAAGCGGTTCACGGCCAGAGAGGGGCCGCCGACACCGGTCTGGAAAGAGAAACCATCCTTGAAGTAGGGGGTGGCAGCGATGACGTTGGCCACGTTCTCGGCCATCATCAGCTCGCGGGGGTTGTCGGTCATACGGGCTTCCTTGGTGGCGATCTTCTTCGGGTCGCCGATGGCATCCACCACGCAGACGGCATCCACGTCGATGCAGCTGATGGAGGAGGGCAGATTGGGGAACGGCACCAGCGTATCGGTGATGATGACAGTGTGGTCGGCAAAGTGGGCATCGTGGTTTGCAAAGCCCATGCTGCCGCAGTTGTTCTTGCCGCCCTGACCCTTGGCGTTGCCGCAGCAGTCAGAGGTAGCAGCGGCGAGGAATGCGATGTCGATGTGCACTTCCCCAGCCTCCACGGCACGGGGACGGCCGCCGTGGCTGCGAATGATAACGGGCTTGTCCATCTTACCGGCGGAGATCACCTCGCCGATGCGGCCACGGACACCGGAGGTCTGAGCCTCTACGATGATGCCCTTTTCCATATAATCCGCAAAGATATCCTGTGCAGAGCCCAGGGAGGTAGCTGCAACGTGCAGATCCTTCAGGCCCATCTCTTCCACCAGCACCTTTGCCACCATGCTGGCAACGTAGTCGCCGTCACGGAACTCGGTGTGGAAGGAGAAGGTCATGCCGTCGTGGGCACCGCACTTCTCGCAGGCTTCACGGATGGAAGCGCAGAGTTTGTCCTCCTGCGGCTTCTCGTGGCGGACGGTGGTGGGGCTGGCCTTCTTGACCAGCTGGCCGTCCTTGTGGTTCTTACCATGGTAGACTTCCTTGCCATTGACGAGCAGGTAGTCGGGAATATCTCTGCCAACTGCGTTGATCATGATTCGTTTCTCCTTTCTCACAGCTCGCCGTGGTAAACACCGCAGGCCTTGGCCAGTGCGATGATCCGCTTGGCATCCTCAAAGAACGGGATATCGACCATCTTGCCATCCACGGTGTAGACACCGATGCCGGCATCGGCCTGTGCCTGACAGCCGCGCACCAGCTTTTCAGCGTAGGCGATCTCCTTCTCGGTGGGGGCGAAGGTCTCGTGCACGAAGGCGATTTGCTTGGGGTTGACGATGCTCTTGCCGTCAAAGCCCATCTTATGGTTCTGGATGACCTCGGCCTTGAAGCCCTCCATATCATCAATGTTGGGATACATGGTATCGAAGCACTGGACCCCGGCGGCACGGGCTGCCAGCAGCATCTGACCGCGGGCCACCATCATCTCCACGCCGTCGCGCTGGATCTGGACGTGCATGCTCTTGCGGAAGTCGCCGCCGGAGATGGCGCAGCCGAACATACGGGGGCTTGCAGTCACGATCTCGTAGGCGTTCATGATACCCAGAGGGCTTTCCAGCGCAGCCATCAGCAAGGTGCGACCCTCTTCCACGCCGAACTCCTTCTCGGCGGCGGTCACAGCGGCATCCACCGTGCGGACCATCTCGGCGCTCTCGCACTTTGCAATGCGGATGCCGTCGGCACCGCCTGCCACGCACACGCGGACATCTTCCTGCCAGTGGGGCGTGTCCAGACCGTTGATGCGGACGATGACCTCAGTGTCGCCGTAGTCGATGCTCTTCAGTGCATGGTACAGGCTGAAGCGGGCGGCGTCCTTCTGGTTTTCGGCCACGGCATCTTCCAGATCCAGGATGATGCTGTCGGTGCCGTAGATATAGGCATCCTTGATCAGGCCGGGCTTCTGCGCATTCATGAACATCATGGTGCGGCGCAGGCGCTTCTTATCGGGCGTCGGACGATGGATCTCTTTACTCATTTTACAGCACCTCCCCAGGGAATGTTGGATTCGGATGCGCCGCAGCAGCGGAACACTGCACACTCGACACGGGCTTTCAGGGTGCAGTCCAGTGCGCCCTTATCCACGATGGTGACCTTGGCATCCTTGACATCCAGCCGATCCAGCGTTTCCAGAACGGTAGCCTTGATCTGGCGGCCATACTGGTTCAGGACGCTGCTCTGGATGTTCAGTTCCAGACCGCTTGCGGGTTCGATGGTGACCTGCGCATCGCTGGATTCCAGCGTGCCGGCCATCGCACTCTTTTCAATCTTCATGTAGTACCTCCTGTTTGCTTGCTTTGTTCAGCCGGGGCGGCAGCCTGTTGTTCGTTCGGGCTGCTCCCTTTCGTTGGCATGAGTGTACCAGCGTTCCGGAGGGTTGTAAAAGGCGGAAAAATCGTGTTTTTCCATTCCGTTCGGGAATGAAAAGCCCTGAAAACGGTACCGCTTGCGATTTTTTTGTCGAACTGCGCAAAAGGAGCTCCGAAAATTGTGCACGGTGCTCTTTTCATTCCATTTGTAACTTGAATATAATGCAAAATTGGAACGAAAGTCCCCTTTCTTTTTTGGTTTTCCGGGTGTATTATGAATATACGGAATGGAACTGCGGAAATACGATCCGGTTCCATGGCAAAAACGGAATCGATCGACGGAAGGAGAACCGCCATGGACGAAAAGGACTTTGAGTTGCTGCGCATTCTGGACGAGACCCGCAACATCACCCACGCAGCAGATAAACTTTATATGACCCAGTCCGCGCTTTCCAAACGAATCAAGACGCTGGAACGGGAGCTGGGCGTGGAGATCATGCTCCGCTCCCGGCAGGGCATCCGGTTCACCCCGGCGGGCGAAAAGGTACTGGCCCACAGCAAGGCCGCTGCGCACGAGATGGAACAGCTGCGGCGCGGGCTGGATCGGATGCAGGGTGAAGTATGCGGCACTCTCCGGGCAGGCATCTCCATCAACTATGCACTGTACCGGCTGCCGGAGGTGCTGGCCTCCTATCATAAGAAATACCCGATGGTGCGGATGGATATCTCCACCGGCCACAGCCGCCATCTGTACCAGCAGATGCTGGAAGGCAACTTGGACATTGCCGTTCTGCGGGGCGAGTACCCCTGGGACGGCACCCAGTTCCTGCTCTCGCAGGAGAGCATCTGCCTGATCCACAGCCGGGAATACAAGGATGTTCCCCTCTCCGATTACCTTTACATTGACCACCGCAGCGATTCGGCGCTGGCTTCCCTGATGGCACGGTGGCGGTTTGAGAATGGTGTGTCCGGGGACACCGGGAGCTTTGTGGTGGATAACATCACGGCCTGTCTGGAAATGGTCAAGCGCGGCCTTGGTTGGGCACTGATGCCGGAGATCGCGTTGGATGATTTTGACGGCTGCGTCTACCCCTGTACCTTTGAAAACGGCGAGCCCTTTGTCCGCCGGACCTACATCTTCTGCCAGAGAGACGCCGCGGAACTGCCGCAGGTGCAGCTGTTCATGAACGCACTGAAGAAAAAACACTGAAAGGAGGATTCAGAATGTCCGTTGAAGTTTCTTTATCCGAAATGCTGTATGCCCGGGAGCACCGGGTGCAGCACCAACAGGAGTTGTTGGCACAGTATCACAAGCCCCTCATCAGCTTTACCATGAACATCTGCGGCCCGGTCAAGGATTCTCCGCTCATCCGGCGGGGCTTTGAGCGCGGGCGGCAGCTTTTGCGTCAGCAGTTCCTCCGGGCAAAGCTGACTCCAATCTATCAGGACGTCAGCCGGGAAGTGACCGGCTGTGAGGCGTTTTATGTACTGGATGCGGACCCGCTGCTCATCAAGAAATTCACCACGGATGTGGAGGATGCCACTCCGCTGGGACGGCTCTTTGATATGGACGTCATCCGCCCGGATGGACGGAAAGTGGACCGGGAAGAACTGCACCTGCCGGGGCGCAGATGCTTGATTTGCGGCGGGCCTGCCAAGGTGTGCAGCAGTCGGCGTATCCACACGGTAGCCGAATTGCAGGAAAAGACGACCGAAATTCTGACCGATGCCCGGGATGCGCAGGACACTGCCGATGCCGCCCGGCAGGCCGTCCGCGCCCTGCTGTACGAGGTGACGACTACCCCCAAGCCCGGCCTTGTGGACCGGCGCAACAGCGGGAGCCATAAGGATATGGACGTGTTCACCTTTATGGACAGCGCGGCGGCGCTCTACCCCTATTTTGAGAGCTGTGCCCGGACGGGTCGCGAAACAGCCGCACAGCCTGCCCCGGAAACCTTTAAGGCCCTGCGCCCGCTGGGCTGTGAAGCCGAGGGCGAGATGCTGGAAGCCACCGGCGGCGTGAACACCCACAAGGGGGCCGTGTTCTCGGTGGGCATCGCCTGCGCGGCGTTGGGGCGGCTGGACCGTGCTCTCTGGTCTGACCCTGCCCGGGTGCTGGCCGAAGTCTCTGCCATGACGGCAGGGCTGACGGCCGGGGATTTTGAGGGCGTGACCGCAGAAAACGCCACCACCGCAGGGCAGAAGCTCTATGTGCAGTACGGCATCACCGGTGTACGCGGACAGGTGGAAGCCGGTCTGCCCGCTGTGCTGAAGGTCGGCCTGCCCGCACTGGAAGCGGGCCGCACCAAAGGTTACGACTTTGACCGCGCGGGCGGCGGCGCCCTGCTGGCCATCCTTGCCCACAGCACGGATACCAATATCATCGCCCGCTCCAGTCGGGAACGGCAGCTTGCCCTGACCGGAGAGCTGAAGGCTCTGCTGACCAAAACGCCTTACCCGGACAAAGCTGCCCTTGCTGCGCTGGACGACCGTTTTATTGCGGAAAATCTTTCGCCCGGCGGCAGCGCCGACCTTCTGGCGCTGACCTACCTGCTCTATTTCTTCAAAACGGAGGAAACCGCCCATGAGTGAATACACCATCTCGCAGGTCTATCCTACGGACAAAGGCACCCTCGCCCAGATCGACGCTCTGCTCCAGCGGGAGGGCATCCGCCGGGACGGGAACCTGGACTATATCTGTGCCATGTTCGATGAAAATTACAAAGTCATCGGCACGGGCAGCTGCTTCGGCAACACCCTGCGGTGCTTTGCGGTCAGCAGTGACCATCAAGGCGAAGGTCTGCTCAACCAGATCATCACCCACCTCATCGAGGTGCAGTGTGCACGAGGCAACTTGCATCTGTTCCTCTATACCAAGGTGAAAAGTGCAAAGTTCTTCGGGGATCTCGGCTTTTACGAGATCGCCCGGGTAGAGGATACCCTCGTCTTTATGGAGAACCGCCGAGACGGCTTCGGCAGCTACCTGCGGAATCTGGAAAAAACAAAGACCGAGGGCAAATCGGCGGCCCTCGTCATGAATGCGAACCCCTTTACCCTCGGCCATCAGTATCTGGTGGAAACGGCGGCCGCCGCCTGTGACACCCTGCATCTGTTCGTGGTCAGCGAGGATGCCAGCCTTGTGCCTTTTGCCGTCCGTAAAAAGCTGGTGGCAGAGGGCGTGGCACACCTGCCCAACGTGGTTTTGCACGACAGCGGCCCCTACATCATCTCCAATGCCACCTTCCCCAGCTACTTCCTGAAAGATGAAGCGGCTGTCATCAGCGGCCATGCAAGACTGGACCTGGCTGTATTCACCAAGATCGCCAAGGCACTCAACATCACGGCCCGCTATGTGGGCGAAGAACCCACCAGTCAGGTAACGGGACTGTACAACCAGATCATGCAGGAGCAGCTTCCCAAAGCGGGCATGGAATGCATTGTCGTTCCCCGGAAAGAAGTGAACGGTAAAGCTATCAGCGCTTCTACCGTCCGGCAGTGTTTGCAGACCGGCGATTGGAATACCTTGGAAACCCTGCTGCCCCAGACCAGCCTTGCCTACTTCCGCAGCCCGGAGGCAAGAATCATAATTGACCGTATTCGCAAGGCTGAAAATGTAGTGCATTATTAAAAACTCCTACAAAGTTCTTGCAATCCACCTCAAACTGTGGCATATCCATTATACGAAGCATCGACATGAAAGAACGTTCTACCGTTCAATGGTGTAGAATGAGAGGTGCCTGCCATGACCGCTGTGATCTACGCTCGCTATTCCAGTGACAACCAGCGTGAAGAATCCATCGAAGGGCAAATTCGTGAATGCACGGCCTATGCCGAGAAGAATGGCATCACCATCGTCAAGCACTACATTGACCGTGCCATCTCCGCCAAGACAGATAACCGCCCGCAGTTCCAACAGATGATCAAGGACAGCGACAAGAAGCTGTTTGACATTGTTCTGGTCTGGAAACTTGACCGCTTTGCCCGGAACCGCTACGACAGCGCACGGTACAAGCCCCAACTGAAGAAGAACGGTGTCAAACTTGTTTCGGCTACAGAGATCATCTCCGAGGGACCAGAGGGCATCATTCTGGAATCTGTGCTGGAGGGCTATGCGGAATACTACTCCGCCGACCTTGCCGAAAAGGTTGTCCGTGGACAGACAGAGAACATCCTGAAAGGCCGCTGCAATGGTGGCCGTGGAACGTTCGGCTATACGCTGGATTCCGAGCGGAAATCCCACATTGACCCGCTTGCTTCCCCTTTCGTGTTGGAATCGTTCAGGAAGTACCGGGATGGTCTTACGATGAAAGAGATTCGGGACTGGTTGAACGAGAACGGCATCAAGAACCCGGTCGGCGGTGCGTTCACCTATAACAGTGTCGAACATATGCTCAAGAATCGGCGGTACATCGGAGAACTGAAAT
>OGYR01000819.1_pt1 | contig 13861 bp, 5 predicted proteins | sample 1576661 | NCBI WGS metagenome assembly OGYR01 (sample SAMEA3541490, study PRJEB24748) | human gut metagenome | biome: human gut; feature: human-associated habitat; material: faeces | place: China | collected 2012
TCCAAGATGAAGTCTGAACTAGAATGTGTAATCAGTGCCAAGTTAGAGTATGTACTATGAACACGAGCTTCGAACCGGATTCGGTCTTGTCGAGCTTCCAGTCGGATGGAACGTCGGAGATCCTGACCTTGGCGCCGGCGGCGACCTTGTAGGCGCCGTCCCTGGTCGGGTCGAACCCGGCGATCGGCTTGCCGTCCGCCGTCGCGGCCACGTTCTTCAACGCGTCCGTGCCGGGGTCCGCCGGCTTGTCCGGATCGGTCGCGGAATCGTTCTTGAACGTCCAGGTGACGACGGGCGTGCCGTACTTCGACGCGGTGAACACGACCGTGCCGGCCGGCTGCTCCGCCTTGCCGTCGAGCTTCCAGTCGTCGGGCATGTCGACGATATTCACTTGGGTGCCGGCGGGAATGGTCCATGTGCCGGTCTTCGTCGGGTCGAACCCCTGGACCGGTTTGCCGTCGGCCGCGGCGGTCACGTTCTTCAGCTCGGCCGCGTACGCGCCGGCGTCCGGCAGGCCGGATCCGTCGTCGTACGCGAACGCCCATTCGAGTAACCGGTACATGAAGTCCGTGAATATGCTCGGGCGTGAACACCTGGCCCGATTCGGATTTCGTCTTGTAATGGTTGAACTCGTTGAAGAAGATGCCCATGACCGCAAACCAATGGAAACAAGCCCTATTCAGCCACTCCGAGGGAGAGAACACAAGGACAAGCGCCAGCACAGAATATCCTCAGCAGTACAATGCGCGGCAGCGGAAAACGAATTGGAGGAATCGAGGCCGTCAAAGTGGGCATGGACGAAACTGGCGTTAGCGGATTCTTCTGCTCGTCATCGTTCTGATTGGACAGTGTCGCCGACCGTATTATCAATGAGGACCGTCAGTCCGCTTTCGTTGAATTTGTCGTAGTTTTCAATGTCGTAATTCATCTGCAATTCCAGCCAGTATTCCGGTGATGTGCCCAACACGTAGGCGAGATGGTATGCGAGGCTTGTGGTGATGCGTCTTTTCCCGCGTATTATTCCACTGACGGTGATTTGTGGCAGGTTCATGGCTTTCGCCAGACGGTACATGGTGATGTTGTTTGGTTGCAGGTATTGGTGTAGCAGCACGTCGCCTGGGAGTGGCGCATGGCCCACATCGTTCATAGCCAGACCCTTTCACGCAATTCACTGACTTTTTTCTGATAGTAACAAAAGAAGCTACCGTTTTGCTTCGGTATGTGGGAATACGGTTTTGCCCGCCTCTCCCCTGTTTCGGGTCGAAGGCGGGCAAAACACGTTTGGTGCGGTGAGAATCAGTCCTCGACTGCATGCCATCCATCGGCATGCTTGGCGGAACGTACACGCACGAGCACGCAGCCAGCACCGGCGATGGTCATGATCGCCGCCAGCGTGGCGATTGCGGTGGTGTCCGATCCGGTGGAGGCCAGACCATTGTTCGTCACACCTGCAGCCTGCTTCTTGGCCTGTTCGGCCTTCTGCTTCTTGGCTTCGGCATCCTTCTTGGCTTGGTCGGCCTTCTTCTGGGCTTCCTGCTGCTTCTTGGCTTCCTCCTCGGCCTTCTTCTGGGCTTCGGCTTCGGCCTGCTTGGCGGCGGCGAGCTCCTTGTCGGACGCCTGCTTGTCGGCGAGCTTGGCATCATAGTCGGCCTTGGCTTTCTCGTATGCCTTGTCGGCCTCATCCTTGGCCTTGTTCGCCTCGTCGAGCTTCGCCTGGGCGTCGGCCAGCTTCGCGTTCGCCTTCTTGAGGTTCTCCTCGGCGTTCTGCAGACGCTTGATGGTGTTCTGGGCGTCGTTGAGCTTGCCGGTGGCCGTGTTGAGGTCGTCCTTCGCCTTCGCGTATGCGGCCTTGGCATCGGCGATGGCCTCGTCGGCGGCCTTGACCTGCTTGGCGGCGGCGATCTTGTCGGCCGTGCCGGTCGCATCCTGTGCGGCCTGCTGCTGGGCCTTGTTGGCGTCGTCGTAGTTCGCCTGCGCCTGCTGCTGGTTGTTTGCGGCTGTCTGCTGCTGGGCGGCGGCGTCGTCGAGGTTCTGCTTGGCGGTGTCCAGTGCGGCTGCGGCGGCGTCGGCCTTGGCCTGTGCTTCGGTCACGCCGGTCGGGGATGCCTGCGCGATGGCCTGATTGGCTTCCACTGTGCTCTGCTGGGCCTGTGCGACGCTGTCCTGCGCCTGTGCGATGGCCTGCTTGGTCTGGTTGTCTGTGGTTGTGGCTTCGTCGGCCATGGCGATTGCAGGCGAGGCGAGGGTGGCCATTACGGCTGTGCTTGCCACTGCGATCTTGGTGAGGTTGCTGCGTTTCATGAAAGATCTCTTCTTTCCCTGGTCGTGTCTCTTTCGGGGTTTGTGTTCCCTGGGGGCGTTGTATGTTTTTCACCTACAGATAGTAGCACAAATTTTTACTAATGCAAATTGTTACCTCCTTTTGTGTCAGCAAGACATGTGCCTGCCCGAAACACGCCGACTGCGACAAAGCGAAAAACCAACAGCCAACACCCCCGTCACAGTGACACCGGAAACAAGAGCAGCCTGTTTCGTGTCGCCCGGCGATGCGCCGGGCAATGGGGCCTGGTCGGGCATGCTGTTGCGTTCCCCGGTGACGAGGAGGCGGAGCGTGTTGCCCTGCCCGGTGCAGGTCAATAATGTGACCTCGTCCCGTCCTTTCCGGATCTTCAGCGCCTTCGTGTCCGTGGGGCTGACGATGCGGATGTCGTTGACCCGGTAGGCGAGCGTGTTGCCCATGACCTTGATGTAGAACGGGTCGCCCTTCTCGAGTTCGCCCAAACGGGTGAACAGGGTGGCGCCCTTCAGGTTCGAATGGCCGGTGATCACCGCCCTCGTGTTTTTCCCTCCGACGGGCAGGCTGGTGCCGGCGAGATGGCCGGCGGCGTGTTCGAGCACGTCCTGGCCGGCGCCGTGCATGATGGGCATGTCGACGCTGATCTTCGGGACCAGGAGCTCGCCCATCGCATCCAGTCCGTTGACGGACAGTTGGCGCCGGTATTCGTCGTCGCCCTCGAAGTCGCCCTTGGTCTTGCCGTCGAACACGGGTTCGCCGATCTGCGGCTGGCCCGACTCGTAAAGTCGCTGGTTGTATTCGACCGCTGATCTGATCGCGCTCTGACGGCTACCCTCGGGAAACAGCGATGCGGCCTGGCTGACGGAACGCGCCTGAGCGTCGGTCGCCCTATCTCCGATGAGCTGCTGGATTCGGGGCATGCCAATGAGTATCAGCCCCAATGCCAGGCAGACGAGAGCGGCGGCGGTGTATATGCGGGAACGGCGGATGAGCAGGCGGGTCCGGTTGTCACGGGCCCGCCTGTCATCGACGGCGAGACGCATGGACTCCCACACGTCTCGCGATGTCGCTACGGCCATGCTCACCGGGAATGCCTTCCAATGGTCGGCGTTCCGGCGTGACGGCCTTTGCTACCGGCTCCCATGCGCATGCGTAGCATCGGCATCATCACGCCGAGCGCGATCAGCATGAGCGCGAATCCGGCGTACAGCCAGATGGTCGGCACCTGGGCCTGTCCGCCCGTGAACGGCAGGGTGGTCAGGCTCGGCTCCCACTGGGCGTACACGGTGGTGCTGCCTTCGGCGGGCAGTGTGACCTTGCCTTCGCCCGGCTGCAGGAAAGTGCTCCCTGCGGGCGGGTTCTTCTCCGTGCTCCATCCGACGAACCGGTAGCCGGGTCGGGTGATCTTCGGCTCCTTCGCGTCACCGGGGATGGTGACGGTGGAGAAGGCGTCGCCGGTCACGTCATCGACATGGCCGATGCCGCCGTTCGGGTTGAACTTCAGGCTGGCACCGTTGATTTTCCACTGCGCGTAGAGCACGGAGGTGTTCTTCGGCGTGGACTTGTCGTTGGCCGTCAGCACGTAGTCGGCTCCCGTGGCGTATGCCTTGCCCTTGCCGTCGGCCTGCGTGTTCCAGCCGGAGAATGTGTAACCAGGACGGTCGAACGGGTTCGTGATGGTCTTCACGGTCTGGTCGACAACACCGTCCACCGTCTTGGTTTCCGAGCCGACGGTTCCGATGTTGCTGTTGTACACCAGGTGTGCGGGGTCGGCCTTCCATTGGGCCCACACGGTGGTGGTTCTCGGTTCAAGCGTGTGTTTGTCGCCCGGTTGCAGGCTTGGGTCGCCGCGTTTGCTGGTGCTCCAGCCGGTGAACGTGTAGCCTGGACGGTCGAAGCTGTTCTGGCTGATGGTCACCGTGTCGCCGGTGTTGCCGGTGGTGTCGGGTGTGCTGCCTGTGGTGTTCGGCCAGTCGTTGCGGTACTGGATGGTTGCCGGGTTTGCCTTCCAGATGGCGTACAGGTCGTTGCCTGCTGGCTTCATCACGTACTGGCTGACGCCGTTCTTGCCTTCGCCGTATGCGGTGCCGGAACCGTCCTTGGCGGTGTCCCAACGAACGAACGTGTATCCGTCGCGGGTGAAACCATTGGCGTTTGTGGTCAGTTCGTCACCGGTCTTGCCGGATTGTGCCGCCGTGTTGCCTCCGGTTGCGCCGTTGCCGTGATAGGTGAGGGTTTGTGCGTTACCGGCCCAGCAGGCATATAGGGTGCTGGAACCACGCAACGTCCACTCGCTGTTAGGTTTCACTGCATTGCCCTTGCAGTCGGCCTGAGTGTTCCACGTGACGAACGTGTAGCCGTCGCGGGTGAATCCGTTGTCGCGCACGTTGATCTTCTCGTCGGTCTTGCCAGTCTGCGGGTCGGTCTTGCCGCCGGTCGCGCCGTTGCCGTCGTAGGTGAGGCTGGCCTGGCCGGGCGTCCACTGCGCGTACAGGGTGAGCGTGCCGTTCGCGGTCCACGTGGTGCCGGGCGCGTACGCCGTGCCTTTGCCGTCGGCGCTGGTGTTCCAGCCGATGAACGTGTAGCCATCCACCGTCCAGCCGTTCGCTCCGATGGCCTGAGTGTCGCCGGTGTGGCCGGTCCAGTTAGCGGTGCCCTGCCCGCCCGGGGTTCTGCCGGTAGGCGGGTTCGGATCGTAGTTGATGGAGGCTGGGTTCGGCGTCCATTGGGCGATCATGGTGACGATGCCGTTAGGCGTGCTGGTCAGGTTGGAGACCTGCTGCCCATCCGTGTAGGAGTCGCCGGTGTCGGCACGCTTCCAACCCGTGAACGTGTACCCGTCGCGCGTGAAAGCGTTCGGGCTCAGATTCTGAGGCACGTCGAACGTGAACTTCTGGTCGCCCATGGTGCCCTTGCCGCCGCCCGCGTCGTACTTCACCGTGTAGCCGTTCGCGGTCCAATGCGCGTACATGGTCACATCATTGGTGAGTTTCGTGGACCAGTCGTACTTGTCGCCGCCCGTCGGACTGGTGTACCAGCCGTCGAACGAGTAGCCGGTAATCTTGCCGGTGTCGCCCACGGTCCAGCCTGACTTGTCGTCGGCCGCCGTGTTATAGGGCACGGTCATGCTGGCCGGAGCGTCCGGGGCCTTCGTGGTGGCCGGCGCGTTCACGTTATACGTGAGCGTCGGGTTGATGGCCCACAACGCGTATACGGTCTTCGCCCTGGCCGGCATGGTGATCTGGGTTTCCGCGTTCGCATCCAGGGTGGCGCGGTCCATGGTGTCGGCGACGGGCACGTCCTTGTCGTTGGCGTCCGTGTTCGCGCTCCACCCGTAGAACGTGCGGTTGGTCTTGCTGATCTGGCTGAAATCCCAGCAGTCGGAGTCGGCTTTCGCGGTCGCCAGGGTGATCTTGGCGCCGGCCGGATAGTACACCTGGCAGCCGGATACGGCGCCCGTGTCGGCGATGGTCTGCACCTGCACGCTGCCGTCGGATCGGGTGATCGTCCGCTGACTGGTCCCATCATCCTGTCTGGCGATCGTGTCGGTCAGCACCTTGCGATCGTCGGTGGTGGTTCCGGACTCCGGTTCGGTGTCCCTGTCGGCCGCAAGCCTGACCGTGCCGTTCATCCTGGAGGCGGCGGTTTCGGTTTTGCCGGCCTCGGTGCGCGAGGGCACCTGGCCGGTTCCGCCGTTCGCCTTGTAGGTGAGGACCTGGGTGCGGGTGACCGGCATGCCGAACGTCATGCGCACGCCGTCCGTGCGTTCCGTCGGGTTCTCAAGGTCGTACGAGTAGGTGAACGTGGGGCCGGTCCAAGTGGCGGCCAGACGGTGTCTGACCTGCTGCGCGCCGTTCAGGTTCGACTCGTCGCCCGCATCGTGCTTGATGCCCGCGTACCCGTTGGTCCCGTAGGATGCGAGTTCCGCGTCCCGCGTCCGGTAGGCTCCGTCGAATCCGGAGAGCAGCTGCACGCCCTCGAATTTCAGGTCCGGCCGCGCGTCGAATCCGTCCAGGTCGTTGAATCCGGTGACGCCTTTGAACGTGGAGGGCACGGGCGTGCCGTCCTCGTACGTGAAGCTGACGGTCCACTGGCAGCCGACGCGTTTCGACGTGTCGATGCCGCCCAGAGCCTTGCGCACGCTGGCGGGCACCTTGGTGTTGTCGTAGACGACGTTGATCCAGAACAGGCCGTCGCCGACGATCTTCCCGTTCCCGTCGAACCTGTTCAACTGTCCGATGTTGCCGCCATTCCACTGTTTCAGCGCAATGGTCGCGTTGATCCGGTGTTCGACACCGTCCGGATCCGTCCACGTGCCCGTATTCGGCAGGGTGGCGGATGCGCCGAGTCTGGTCGGCCAGTGGATGCTGCCGCCGGCCTCGTCCCGGGTGGTGGTCCAGTTCCCGTCGAACCGGGCGTCGGCCAGTCTGGTTCTGGTGGTGTCGAACGTGAAGCTCCGGTAGTCGGCGGGCACGTCCGTGTCCTCCAGGGCATGGGATGGGACGGACGTCCTGGTCGCGGCGAGTCGGACCGTGCCGTTCGAGGATGCGCTGATCTTGCTGGCGTTCGTCTTGGCCCCGCCGTTCGCGTCGTAGCCGAGCCTGTAGGCCTTGGTGAAGCTCAGATCGTCGAGGATGTTGCCGTTGACGTTGTTGCTGGAGCTTACCGATTTGAAGGTGAAGCGGGTGACCGTCCCGGTGGCGATGTACGTGCCGGTGTAGGTCTCCCACTGCCCGTCATGGTTACGGCTGGAATGGTTCGAGCTGCCGCCCAGTTCGGCTTTGTTGCGCACCTTCGTGGAGATGACCTTGCCGACGTCGCCCGGCTGGTCGCCGTTGCCGTTGACGGTGGTTCGCGTCGCGTCTTGGGCGGATTCCTTGCCGGGTTCGCCGATCATGACGCTCATCCCGTCGAGGTGGTTCCTGTCGAGGCTGGCGTGCTTCAACGTCCAGCGGTAGGACACGCCCGGGATGGTGGCGATGTCCTGGTAGATGGCGGTGCCCGCCTGTCCCGCGACGAGTTCCGCGTACTGGTTGCCGGTCTTGGAGTCCTTCTGCAGTTCGACTCCCTGTGCGATCTGCTGCCAGTCGGTTCCCTTGGTCTGGGTCGACTTCCATGCGAATTTGGAGGCGTCCCATCCCGGGATTGGCGCCCAGGGGTCCTTATCGATGCCGATGTGCCGCGCGTATCTGCCGTTGATCGGGTCGACGACGGTCCAGTCGTCCCACGGGTATTTGGTGGAGACACCGGCGATCAGGCCGGCCGGATAGTCGAACGAGCCGTTGACCAGTTCGGTCGGCAGACTGTCGGTCTTGCCGGCGATGGTCTTCACCTTGCCATCGGTGGAGGCCTTGATCTGCGACGTGCTCTTCTTGGCCCCGCCGTTCGCGTCGTAGCTGAGCTTGTAGGCGAGGCGGAAGCTCAGGTCGTCGATGATGCTGTCATTGGCGGAGGCAGTAAGAGTACCGTCCTTGGCGACGCCCCTGTAGGCGATCATCGTGCGGGATTGTCCGGCTGGGATAATGACCGTGCCCTCGTAGGATTCCCAGTCGTCGGAATGGTCCCACGGTTCGTGGCTGCCTTCCGTGGCGTCCATGGAATCGGAGTGCGTGTAGGCGACGGTTCCCACATCGCCGGTCTTGTCCCCGTACTTCTGGCCGGTCTTGGAGACCGTGGTGCGGGTCAGCCTGACTGGGGTGAGATGATCCTTGTCGGGGCCGGTGAGCAATGTCACGCCGCCCGCGTTGCCTTTGGAGCGGCCGGAGTGGCGGATACTGAACGTGTAGCTGGCGCCGGGCGTCGTGTTCACGGTCTGGGCGACGGTACGCCCCGCATGCACGTCGGCGGCCGTGTTCCCGTCCTTCTCGCGATGCAGTTCGAAGTTCTGGATGCTGCCGATGGCATCGAGATCCCGCCAAGCGAACGTGGCGGCGGTCAGGCCGCCGGCCTTCACGCCCGTCTGTCCGGCCATGGCCTGCGCGTAGGAGCGGATCATGCCCGCATTGGGCTTCACATACACCCAGGGCAGGCCCTGCCCCTCCTTGGCGATCGTCCACTTCGGGGTGTCGAACCCGCCGTTCACGGCCAGCTCGTCGCCCGCGGCCCTGGAGGCGATGGTCTCCACCTTGGCGTCCGGAGCCTTGAACGCGGCCGGCTGCGTGGAATCCGCCTTCGAACTGGAGGGCACCTTGCCCTTGTCGTTCTTCTTCAGATCATGCACCGTCAGGCCGGAAGCGGTTTTGCCAGCCGCGAGTCCGACACTGCCCGCGGTCTTGGCTTTGGCGGGCTGCACGGTGTTCTCCTTGCCACGCTGGTTCGACGGAACCTGACCGGCGGCATCCGAAGAATTCTTGTCATAGGTCAACTTGTAAGAGCGGGAGAACTCGATGTCGTCCACGAGATTGCCGACGTTGTTGCCGGGCAGGGTCTCATACTCTTTGAACCCTTCGAGGCTCTTGAACATGAATACCGTGTTCTTCTGTCCTTCGGGCACCTGGTAATAGCCTTCGTACGTCTCCCACTGGCTGCCATGGTCTCGGGGATCGGTGTTGGATACCTTTGTGGTGATGGTGGTGGACTTCCCGCCCACCTTGTCGCCATGGCCGTTAGAGGTGACGCGGGTCATCTCCACAGGCGTCGCGTGGGCCGTGTCGGAGCCCACGAGGACCTGCATCCTGTCGGCATGGGAGGATTGGCGGCTGGCGTGCTTCAACCGGATCTTGTACAGCACGCCGCCGTTGCCGGTGGACACGTTCTGGTAGAGGCTGGTGTTGTCCTGTTGGGCGACGATCTCCGCATACGTGTTCTTGGTGTTGCGGTCCTGCTGCAATTCGACCCTTGAACCGTTCTCGGTACTGGACCATGCGAACCTGGAAGAGTCGAAACCGGGGATCTGCCCGATCTTTCCGTACTTGGAAAGATCGGTGGCGGACATGTTGTCCCAAAGCGTGCCGTCATCCGATTTGAGGAACGTGCGCAGATCGGCATCGGTTTCCTGCTCGTTCTCCTGAATGTCGGAGAACGAGGGGTAGGAGAAATCGCCATTAGCGAGGGAACCGTACCGGACGTTCTCGTCCGCGACTGTCTTCACGGTTCCGGTGGTCTTGGACTTGGCGGGCTGTACGGTGTTCTCCTTGCCGTATTGATTGGATGGCACGCTGCCGGTCGCGTCCGAAGAATTCTTGTCGTAAGAGAGCTTGTACGCCTTGTCGAAGCTTAGGTCGTCGACGCAGTTGCCTTCGGCGGTGAAGTCGAGGCCCTGACCGTTGGAGTCCCTGACGCTCCTGAACGTGAAGCGGGTCGTGGTCGAGGTGGCGAGGTAGTCGCCGGTATAGGTCTCCCATCTGCCGTCCTGCGCGGTGCCGTGCGTGGTGATCGTGGTGGACTTCTCGCCGACCTTGTCGGTGCCGTTGGATGTGGTGCGGGTTGCCTCCTGCACGGCCTCGGCTCCGGGCTCGCCGATCATGACCTGCATGCTGTCGTCCTGGTCCGCGTTGCGGGACGCGTGCTTGAGGCTCCACTTGTACACGACGCCGGGCGTGGTGGCGATGTCCTGGTAGATGTACTTGCCTCGCTTGGCTGCGGCGATCTCGCCCCACACGTTGCCCGCGTTGGTCGGATACGGGGTGTGGTTGCGGCGCTGCACCTCGACGGTGTCGACGCCGGCGGTGGCGTCGTTGGATTTCCAGCCGAACTTGCCGGAATCCCAGTTGTCGAGCTTGCTGTGCAGCGGGTTGCCGATGACGCCGGTCTTCGCGCTGATTATGGCGAGGTAGGTTGTGTCGTGACTGCCGTAGACCCTCTGGTTCTCGTTGATGATCTCGTTGCCGCGATAATCGAACGTGCCGTTCACCAGATGGTCCGGCAGATTCGACGTATTATCCGCCACCGTCTTCACGTTTCCGGTAGTCTTCGATTCGGCGGGCTCGACGGCGTTCTCCTTGCCACGCTGATTCGACGGGACCTTGCCGGTCGCGTCGGACGCGTTCTTATCGTATGTGAGCTTGTACGCCTTGCTGAAACTGATGTCATCCAACAGATTGCCGTCCCACGCGCTGTATCCCTCGATGCTATGGAAGGCGAAACGCGTGACGGTGCCGGTGGCGATGTACGTGCCGGTGTACGTCTCCCACTGGCCCGTATGCGCTCCCTCCTGGGACTTATTGCTGTCGGGTATCTTCGGGTTGCTGACCTTGGTGCTGATGACCGTGCCGACCTTGCCGAGCTTGTCTCCATGCCCGTTCGCGGTGGTGCGGGTGGCTTCCTGCGCGGTCTCCTTGCCTGGTTCGCCGATGATGACGCTCATCTTGTCCAGGTGGCTGGAGTCGAGACTGGCGTGTTTGAGGCTCCACTTGTACATGACTCCCGGAACGGTGGCGACATCCTGGTAGAGGGTAGCGCCGGATTGGGCGGCGCTGATCTCGCTGTAATGGTTGGTTCCGTCGGCCTTATAGTCGACCTGCACGTCGTCGGCGCGTTCGAGGTCCGGATAGGAGGTATCGCCGGTCTGCGTGCTGTGCCAGGCGAATTTCGCCTTGTCGAAGCCCTCGGGCAGCTTGTATCTCTTTCCGAGCACCGTCCCTTTTGCGAAGTATGAGCCGTCGTTCTGGCTGATATACCAGAAGTTCCCGTCGTTGACGGGCATATCGCTTTTGACCGGATATTCGAAGTCGCCATTGACCAGATGGTCAGGCAGGGTGTTGGTGGTGTTCGCGACCGTGGCCGCGTCGTCCGCCGCCGTCTTCACCTTGCCGTCGGTCTCGGACGCCTTGCCCTCGGTCATGGAACTGATCTGGCTGGCCTTCGCCTTCGTGCCGCCGTTCGAGTCGTAGCTCAGCCTGTACGCGATCTTGAACGTCAGGTTGTCGATCAGGTTGCCCATGTCGGGTTTCGCTTCATTCAGCGATTTGAACATGAACGTGCTGACAGGCGTGTTCGCCGGGATCGTGACCTTGCCCTCGTAGGTCGCCCACTGACCGTCATGACGGTAATGATCCGTGTTGGTCGCGTGGGTGACGATGTCCGTGCCCGTCCAACCGGTCTTGTCCCCGGCCTTGTTGCCGCCGATTCGGGTCATGGTCACGGGCTTGCCGTTGACCAGCGCCTGCATCCCGTCGGCATGCTCGGAACTCAGTGCCGCATGGTCGAAGCGCACCGTGTATACGGCGTCAGTGCTGTTCTGCGTGTCGATCTTCTGATAGATGCTTTTGCCGATTTCGCTGCCGACGATCTCCGCATACGTATTGTCCGTGTCATTGTCCCGCTGCAATTCGACGCTGTTTGCGTGGTCGGTGACGAAGCCTTGGGGTTTCCCGCCTTTCTGGTCGGAGATCCACCCGAATTTGGAGGCATCAAAACCGTCCCATTTCACCCATGCGACGTTTCCATCTGTGACATGCGCATTGCGGATGTACTGCCCGTTGACCGGGTCGACGCTTGTGAACTTGCCTCTTGAGGTGTTCAGCTTGGGACTGATGACGTTCCAGCCGCCCGCGGGCAGGTAGTCGAATCCGCCGTTGACGAGCTCCCTTGGATACGTCGTGGCGGCCGATGCCGTCAGGCTCGTGATGGTCTTGCCGATGTCGGGCATGCGGATCTCGTCCGCGTTCGCGGTGCCCGCCGTCAGGAGCCCGCCGCCCAGGAGGGTGACCGCGGACAACAGTCCCGCGACCGCCCGTTTCAACCATGCGTGCATGTGTGTTTTTTCCTTCCCCGCCCCTTGACTGTCCGTGACGGATGGGCCAGGACCCGCACGAACCCCTTGCGGCGAGCCAAAAGAACCATGAATGAAAACGAAGGGGGAGGGGCGCGGGACACGGCATGATCCGGATTGTTCCGCGCCCCCGTATGTCAGACGGCCGGGGTGTCTCCGTCGTGCGTGAGCATCAGCGCGTCGCGGCGGTTGCGCGCGCCGCGCACGGCCATGGTGCCGCCGATCGCGAACAGGGGCATGGCGCAGGCCAGCCAGAACGCGAACGCGAGCACGCCGCCGGTCTGCGGCAGTTGGGTCAGGTTCGCGACGTTCTTGACCTGGACGGTGTTGTTGTCCAGTCTGCTGGTCAGGTTCGGCACGGTGCCCGTCCCCCTGTACTGGATGCTGGTGCCCGCGTCGTCGATGGTGACGGTGAACGTCGGTTTCGCGTAGCTGGCGTAGCCGGCCGGCTCCCGGGTTTCGGTGACCGTGTACGTGCCGTAGCCGAGCCCCTTGAACCGGATGAGGCCCCTCTGGCTCGCGTCGTCCCTGTTGTCGACCGTCCCGTCATGGTTCGAGTCGCCGGTGATGAACACGCTGGCGGCATCCTGGTCGGCCGCGTCCGACCATTTGCCGGTGTTCTGATCGAGATTCATCCATTTGCCGTTGCGCTGGATCTGGAACCGGGCGCCGTCGAGCAGCGTGTTCACGTTGCCCGCGTCCACCTTCCGCAGCGTGAAGTCGTAGGCCTTGATGTCGACCTTGTCCTGGTCGGTGATCGTGGTGAACCGGATGCCGTCGGTGAACGTGCCGTACGTGTGGACGGTGTTGGCCGCCGGATCGGTGATGCTCGCCTTGTCGACGGTCATCCTGTAGGTGATGACGATCGTCCTGTTGGAGTATTTGTCGAGGATGTTCCTGCCGTCGATGCCCCAGCCGCCGGCCGGGATCGCGAGATCCGGGTCTGCGGGCCGGTTGTCGGCGGTCTTCAAAGCCGGGTCGCCGGGGATGCTTTTCGCGTTGTTCTGCGTGGTCCCGTCGTAGATGACCGCGTCGGCCGTGATGTCGGTCTGCGGCGCGTTCTTCAGCCGGACGCTCAGCGAGCCCTTCACGTACGTCTGGCCCTTCGGCTGGTCGACGAGTTTGAACTTGACCGCGCCGGCGGCCTGCTTGTTCGGCACGGTCACCTCGACCGTGCTGGTGACGGTGTCGCCGACGGTCACGCCGACCGGATCGGAGGCGGTGCCGTCCTTGCCGACGGTCCTGCCGTCGCGCGACACCTGGACCTTCTTGTCGACCCTCACGCTTTTCGCCTTGACGACCGCGACGCCCAGGGTCCGCCACTGCGGGTCCTTCGCGTCGAGCTGCATGATGTTCGCGTTGCCGGATTTCGTGCCGACCATGATCGGGTTGCCCGCGCTGTCCGTGATGTAGTAGAGGCCCTCGGAGGGCACGTTGATCGTCAGCGTGGACCGGGTGGTCGTCAGGTTCGCGCCGCCCTGGATGGCGGCCGGCTTCCGAGTGGACTGGGACAGGGCCTTGCTGATGTTGCGCAGCTGCCTGGTCTGGGAGTCCATCTTGATGTTGGCGATGTTGCCCGCGTCATCATAGCCGTACACCTTGCCGATGTCGTCGGCCGTGCTTGGATCGTACGCGTTGGCGATGCCGATCGCGTCGGCCGCCCACGCGTTCGACGCCGTGTCGCCGCGCACGCCGAGACTGCTGATCCGCGTGCCGTCCAGGACCTGGTCCGTGTACGTGCCGATCCGGTACACGTCGAACGTGTGGCCGGCCAGGCTTGCTCCGTCTGCGCCCTGCAATGTGATGGTCGCGCCGGCCGTCGTGCTCGCGGCCGCGGCGTCCGTGGCCGGCGC
>OGYR01000839.1_pt1 | contig 13532 bp, 15 predicted proteins | sample 1576661 | NCBI WGS metagenome assembly OGYR01 (sample SAMEA3541490, study PRJEB24748) | human gut metagenome | biome: human gut; feature: human-associated habitat; material: faeces | place: China | collected 2012
TTCTTAGGCATATAAAATTCTTTAAATTCTTTCTTAAAATCAAAAGCCATAATAATCTCCAAAATTCCAATTTTAACATCAGACGTATGGTTTTACATTCACGTATAAAGACTCTTTCACATGCTTTGTTCGTCCTTTTCAAATATCAGAATCTTCTGCGTAACCTTTTTTGCAATCGGTAATAATGCCAAAAGTCTGTATGCAGATGAAAATAACTCCATGCCACGAAGAATATTATCATCTTTTATTTTATGATACCCTGTTGTCATATTCCCAAGGTCTTCAAAATGATCTGCACCGAAGACAAATTTTGAGCCTGTTTGCTGTATGGATTTTTCTATTCCTTCTTTCTTTACCCATGCCTTTGCCAGACACTCCATAAGAATACAGGCATTATCAAAGTTGTCCTTTATTATTTTTAATATCTTACCGTTTTCTTCTGCTGTCAGATACATTGATAATCCTTCAATGATAAAAAGCATTTTCCCCCTCACTTTTACTTCTTTTGACCATGCAGGATCAAGTGCAGAAATTCCTATCGTAGAAACACGTCCTGATTCCTCGAAAATCTGATTGCGGATTGCTATCGTTTCTGGCAGGTCCAGATTGTACCAGGTGATTTTACCATTATCCATGCGATAAAATCTCGTATCCAGACCACAGGCAATATTAACCACCGTACAATCAGGATTTTTCTCTATAAAATTCTTTACTAATTCATCAAAAACTACCGTTCTGGCAATTACTCCTTTCCCCATCGTAGAATCCCTATCTGCTGTAGAAAAATCATAATCAATTTTGTCGACTAATTCTACCGCCTTTGCATCATAGAATTTATTATGTTTACTTTTGGAATATTGGGCTCTGGCATAAAAGCTCTGGAGCATTGTCTCAGCACTGCCACTGATAGTAGGTTTTATTCTTTCACTCATACATTTACCTTTTTTGCAATATAATTAGTTTCAGCTAACTTGATTGTAACACATTTTATGAAAATAAACAATTCAGATTGACATGTCTGTCCTCAATCATTTTGTCCGGTCTCAACTGAGCCAGATGCAACTGAACAAAACATAATTCCACACGAATCAAAATTGGTCTACTTGATCAATTATTGATATGCAAGGCAAAAGAAAGACAGAAAGCTCATATTTACTCTCTGTCCCTTCTTACTGTTTTTCTTCTTAATTCAATATGATGTCACCTTTGGAACAGTCCCTATAAACTTCTTAAACTGGAAGTTATAAACATCTTTGCAAATATACCATATCTATTAACTGTACACCACACTCATAAATTGGGTGGTCATAATTGTCCGTAAAGAAATTCGGAATATTGTGCGAACGGACAAATCCGCATTTTTCATAAAACGGTACGGTCAACGGGCTGTCACCTGTTCCAACCTGCAAAATAGAATATTCATCTGCATATTTACTTGCAAGGAAGTCAATTAATGCTTTGCCATAGCCCTTTCCCTGATTTTCCGGATCAACTGCGATATTCTTGATTTCAAGTATTTCGTTACCTTCATCGGTGACAACACATTCAGCTTTTACATTACCATCTTCAAGTGCATACATAGTACCTTTTTCAAGATAGCGATCAATCATATTTTCCTGCTCATCAGCTAATAGCAATAAGGATATAAACTGCTTTTTATTCTCATTCACTTCTCGTATTTTCATATCCATTACTCCGTCAAATTGGAATTTTGCGTTACAGAAATTCCTTCCAAAAATCATAAATTATGTGTGCAAGTTCCTTTGGATTATCAACATTAACCTCATGGGAAGAATCTTTAACTATTTTGAATTCACTTTTTCTTATACTCTGACTAATTTGTTTAGCACTTTTCATATTCGCTTTATCTTTACTTCCGCACAATATTAGGCTTTTGCAATTAATTTTATCCAAACCGTTTTTTATATTGTGATTGCTCATTGAGTTTACTAAAGTAATAAAATCTTTTTTTGAACAGCCCATATCATTAAATTGTGAGTCTGGCATGAAGTGAAATATCATACTTTGTATTTTGAAAAGAACTTTGGGTATATCATAAGGAGTTCCAATGATAATAATAGAGTTTACTTTTTTTGGATACTTTTTTACATAATCCAATGCCAATATTCCACCTAATGAAAGTCCACATAAATTAAGTTTTCCTTCCTGATTGTTACAGAAATCAGAGAAAGAAGAAAATATGTTTTGATAATCATTGCTATTGCCACTTGACATTTTAAAAAGTGCAGGACAAAGAACATCTATATTATCTATCTCTAAAAATTTGATGGTTTCATTCCAACTTTTATGATTTTGCCCTAGCCCATGAATTAAAATATTCTTCATAATGCTCCACCTTTACAACTTAGAATTATCATCTTAGTTCATCCAACATTTGAAACATTTCATTTCCACTATCCATATTAATTTTTATTATACGCCATCGTATACAGTGAAATGCCATTTTTCAATTTTTTCTCGCCACATAATTCCATTCCACATCGAGTATATTTTTTTACTTTTAACGGCGTATCAGTATCCAGAATACAGGGAATATCCTTTGTGTCCGCCTCGGCAAAAGGTTGCTCCAAAATCTTGTGCATATATCCTTTCCCCTGAAATTCTCGCAGGACAACAACCATGGATACTGCAATATAGTCATGCTCTTTTTTGAAAATCTTCGCATACTGTTCGTCTCCGCTTTGTGCCATAGCTATCAGTGCCTTAAGCGGTAACTCGCATAAAAGTCGCTTGATCATATGTAAGGTCGGACCCATTAAAGGTTTTGCCCTCTTACTCCAATAAGCAAGATATCCCTCTCCTATTTCCGATGTGGTATACAGAGTTCCTGCTCTGTAAAACCATTCCGTCATAATCTCAAAGCCTTTTATTGTTTGCTCTCTTGTGAGCATCGTAACAGTTCCGGCTTCTTCATCAGCAAATGCCTCACCGATTCTTCTGCCAATGTCTGCAATTTCTTTCCTTGATTTATTTTCCACTTTTATCATGGATATTCCTCCACCAATTCCGATTTCTCAGTTTCAAAAATTGGAATTTATCTATTTTGTTGCCACAATACAAAGCCAATGATTTTTGGCATCGGCATATGGTTTTATTTCCATAAAACCTGCTTCTTTTAAAGCGGTGATAAGTTGATCGCAATTATAAATCTTCATACCATCAATTATCTTTGTCCATTTATCGTCTGAGGCATTCATTCCGTCGCTCTCGTTACAAATCAGGAAGGTTCCTCCGTCTTTCAAAACACGATTTACCTCAGAAAAGCATTTTTTCAGTTCTGGCCAGAAGTAAACCGTCTCAAAAGCTGAGACATGATCAAAATTTGCATCTGGAAATGGGATGGCAGATACATCTCCCTGAACGACCTTGCATTTTCCCTGTTGAATGGCGGCAGCGTTCAATTTTTGAGATTCTGCCACACTAACCTCCGAATAATCCAATCCTGTCACATGGCCCTTCCTGCATTTGTTCAGCCAGACCGCAATGTTTGCACCACCTCCGCAGCCAACATCCAGCACCTCAGCGTCCGGATTTACAGAGATATTCGAGAACCCCCATTGCGATAGCCTGGAGTGGCCGCTGTTCATCATCTTTGTCATCAATTTTCCGCCGAATCCTTGTGGCTTACGGGTATTTTCAAAAAAGCTCATTGAAATATTCCTCCTTCATATTTCGATTTTTCCAATTCTACAAGCTGAATTTTTACTGTCTGCTGTACCTGAAATCACAATATTTGGCTCCCTCGGCAATAGTCCCCGTCCTCACAAGCTTCATATTCATAATATCAGCAATCACAAAGTCCATACGACACAAGTATTGTGCTAATTCCGGGCATCCCTCATCATTGCACAACTTACAAGTTCCACACTCAAGATAATCATATCCAAGATCATACTCGTCATTTCCCGGTAATATATCAACCACCCAGTCATTTTCATATTTTCTCTTATGACTTTCTTCGGACCACTTCAAACGTCCTTCCATCTTCTTAGGCGACAGATAGCTTTCCGCATCTCCCATCACTTTCCTGAATAAAGACGAAGCACAAAGTCCATCTCTGAATATCTGGTAGTTCTCCTCCGGCGACTTACCTGTGCTGCGGTTCATTGCAATAAAATAGCTTCCCATTACATAACTGCTCACGAGCCTTGAGTTGCCAATTTCTTTCGCCCTGTTCATAATTTCTTTGTGCGTCTTTATTATTTTCTTTGCGGTATTCTTTTGAAATCCACGCCTTTTTAGTTCAGCCTTAACCGCACTATGATAGAACTTACTTACTGATAATACCCCGATAGAATTTTTCATATCAAGTGCACCTCCTATAATCCACACTTTGCACAAGTTAGTTGTCATTAACCAATGTTTACTATACGATACTTTTTAATCAAAGTAAAGCAGACTTATCTCCTTTCTTCTTCTCCAAAAAAGACCGACGCATAAAGCTGCAAATACAACAGTCACAATTACAAGTATTGGCATTATCGGAATTGAACGTACATCTGCATCTATCAGCTTAAGGCCCTGATTCAATATGTATATTTCTATTATACCTTATATCGGCAAAGTCACATATCCATTTTATGCCATATTTCTGTAATATAAAAGCCGGATGCATCAAACCTCGGTGGTTACTGACGAATCCGACCTTTTGTAGTCCAATTTCCGCTCTTGAAGATGAATCGTATATCATCCTTTGACATTATCACAACTTCCACAATGCAGACAGTGATTCTGATGGATTGCTGATATCAAAATAATCGCCCTGTGCCTCATACAGTTGAAACACTTCGATTGCGTCTTTCGTATCTCCCGGATAGATTTAGTCTTTCCTGTTCCATAAAACTCCTTGATATTAAAAGTGGCTGTGCTAAAAAGCATAGCCACCATGAAGAATCACCAGAGGTGATTCTTACGCTTTTCCGACCCTATGCAGCAGCAGCTTCGGAACAGTCAGCAGCATTTTCTCGTTCATATGCCACATGAGTTCATCTGCCTGTTTCTGATTCAAGCCCAGTTCCATCATTGTCTTGTACCATGCAACATAAGAAGGCGCATAAGCGTAATTAAAGGAAAATATGCTTTCTCCAATATCGGGAGTTTCCTTAAGCACACTCTTAAACAGGGAATCCGATCTGTTTCTGAATTGTATGTAAAAATCCTTTCCATATGTTTGGACGATCATTTTTTTGCTTCTTGCCATCGTTAGGCGATAAATAAACTTCATCATTTTGCCATCCCCTCCAACCAGCCGCAAATTGTATCGAAAGCCAACTTCCCATTTCCCACATTGCAGTGGTTTTGTACACTTTCTTTTTCGGTGAAAAGTCGGAAGGTAAGGCTTTTCACGTTAACAAACATATCAATCTCTTTGCCAATCATATGGTAGTCAATAAAGTGCTCCCTACTCGCTCCGAGAATTAAAATATCCTGAGTCACCTTATCTGCAATCGGTTCCAGACTGTAATCTGACATCTTCCTCGCATACCTGTAAGTGCTGTCTGCCTCGTAGGCGTACATCCCATGCTTAAGACCCCAGTCAATCATCGGTTCTTTTTTCGCTTTCGCATTAAAAATGAAATTGATAAGCTCCCTCGCATGAATTTTCAGGAGAAAATAGAATATTCTGCGGAGGGCGGGCGGTTGTCCTCCGATAATCACATCCAAAAAGGAGGGAAATACAGACCAGGCGACAACCTTTGTTATCCGCTCGTCGAACGCCGCCGCCCGTGGGGCTAAGTATCCTCCGAGTGATACACCGATAATTGTCACATCGGACAAATTAAAAAAGTCCAGTATCGCTTTTACCGGCTTTTCCCACTCGTGCGTAAAGTGCATTCCCTGTGTGCGGATTACGCCGCCCTGTCCCGGTCCCTCAAACAGATATACTTCAAATTCCTTTTCCTGCAAATACAGCAGGGAAAACAAAAATTCCTCAAAATAGCTGTCATTTCCTCCGTGAAGAAGCAGAGTCCCCTTGCTTTTTCCTTTCGGTTTCACATGCATAACAGGCAGCTTCACCCCCTCGTATGGTACTTCAAATTTTGCGATGCGTGGATCTTATCCCTCGAAATAATCCGCATAATATTCATAAAAAAGAGCCGTGGCTTTTTCGTAATATTTTTTTTGTCGGGATCGCCATCGTACATAAAAAACTCGCTCATACGGTAATATGCAATTGCGTTCTCCACACGGTCCCCCGCCATTGCCTCATCTCCGAGTGCAATCAGCTCACGTTTCCAGTCTGCACTGTCCTTTATCTTCCCACCGATTTTCTCAATGTCCTCTAAACGACCGCCATCCCAATTAATGACACGGATGAGCTGATAATTAAAGTTCGCCTCGCCGTTCAGATTATACACGCCTTTCTTCAGCGCAACAGGTGTTGAAATATCATACTTTTTCATAAACTTGCCGACCTCCTTATTGCTTTTATCTTATCATATAAGGAAGTCTTGCACTTTCAAATACACGCTAACTTTTAAAAAAATCAGTCATGGAGATTCCAAACATCCTTTTGCAGATTGCCGCCAGATGGGACGGCGAGTCAAAACCGGCTGTCAATGCGGCATCCGTAATACTTCCTGATTTCAGCAGACGGATATAGCTCTTTCTTATTTTTTCCAGTGCAAGATAACGCCGCAGAGCTATCCCCACGTTCTCCTTAAACAGATGAGAAAAACGGCTGACAGAAATACCGGCATCCGATGCCAGTGCTTTTATGCAGTCCGGGTCAACACTTTCATAATTTTTCAGCGTTTCAAGAGCATTTTGTATCCGTTCGTCCGTGGAAGAGGATATGTCTTTTATCCCAAGCATGCCGATAATCGCCTCGTCCACAGCCGCCAGTGAGTGAATCTCAAGCCATGTATCTCTTATTATCTGAACTGTTTCTTCACCCAAAACAGCATAATTCTGTTCTTTCAGGTATCGGCGGGAGAGTGCGTCCGCAAATAAAGATGTTTTGTCGAACAGGCAGATAAGCAGTTCCCCCTTTGTCACGCAGGCTGTATGCAGAACATCAGAATTAATGCAGACGCCATCTGCCTCAAATTCATAATGATTCACACTGCACCTTACTCTTTGAGAAACTCCAATAATCATGTGAGACAGAAGATGTCTGTGTTAATCCGGTTCATGGTAGGCTACGTTCAGATATAGTCTGTCATATTGAAATAAACATTCTGTCATGAATGGTTATCCTTTCAAACTGGAATTTGTCTTTATCTTATTTATCAAAATACTTATCACAGTATTCAAGTGATAGATTGATAAACTCCTGCAATTTATCAATATCATTATACATTCCATGGTTCGATTTTGGAAATTCAACATAATCGTATGGCACACCATTCTCTTTCAATGCATCTATTAAAGGGTATTTAAGTTGAGTCGGCACACAATGGTCGATTAGTCCATACCCCATCAAGGTCGGCACCGAGTTTGCATCCACCAAATATGTAGGCGAAACAGAGTAAATATACGGAAGATACTCTTTTGATGCCATCATTTCATCTGTAATTCTAACCCCTGTCATCATGGTTGCAAAATCCGCATCTGTGGTTATATGGTCTATCGATTTCAGCAAACTCCAATCGGATGGCTCAAATGAAGCAGGACCTGCGAGTTGAAAGACAAACTTTACTGGGATTGCAGAAATGTCAGCATTTTTATATGCATAGTTCATCGCAAGTGTTCCACCTGCTGACACCCCACAGGTAGCCATTTGTGTTAAATCAATTCCAAGCTGCGATGCCTGCTCCTTGATTGCGGCAACACAGCTTAGAATTTCTTCATTCATTAACTCAAGACTGGCGTTGAGTAATTCTTCTTCACTTTTTCCCTTCTTTGATTGCAATGTATAATCAACCGTTGCTGTTACGTATCCTTTTGACGTATAATATTTGCACCACGCATCGCCATCTTCTTTGCTCCCGGAATTAAAACTTCCTCCGTGTATATAAAGAATCAGGCATTTTGACTCTGGCGTATCAAGATTTTTCGGCACATATAAATCATATTTGTGGTCGCTCGGATTTTCATAATCAAGATTTTCATACACACATCCTACTGTATCATTCCATTCAACTTGGATAAGCTTCATCGGTAAAGACCCAAGACGTTGAATGTTGATGAGCATACCCACAATAAAGGATACAACAAACAGAAATATCAACATACCCATTTTACGATTTTTATTTGTACTGAACATGACATTTCTCCTTATATGATGTGGTCTAAAACAAGTTTTCCGGTAATACCACCAAGTATTACACCGGCGATAATAACTCCACAACTAAGGAGAACCCATGCTAAAATTTGTTTCTGTTTTGTATTCATACTTATTTATCTCCTCAATTTCAGATTGTCATTTCTGCAATACTATCACTTAATTGTCATCAAGTTTCTTTGACAAATTCCGATTTGTTTTACCCATTTTAACATAAAACTCCCCCAAGTTAAAACTCCTATTCTCAATGATTCCACTTCCCTGACACCAAGTGCCACAAAAGTGCCCAACTTGCCTACAAACATTCCCAGTGTTTATGCGGTTTTTCAAAATCATAATAATTATCACTTGGAAATAATAAAGAATGAATTTCTTCACAAGACGACCGTTCCCCTCCTAGTCACTAGGCACAAAAAGAAAAAAGGGAATGGTCAACCAACCATTCCCTTGACAGTGAGCCCACCGGGGTTCGAAGCTACGAGACTGCTTAAACACTGGTTTTCTTCAAACTCCTTTATGGCACTAGTTCAGTAGGAGACAATCGCTTCTGCAATAATTATGACCTAATTATTCTGTTATATATTAGTGCCTGAAAAGTGCCCAAATTTTCTTGAAACATTCTCATCCATATACTCTAAATTACCAAATGTTGCATTTTATATAAAATTAACAATCAATAATTATTTTATCTGCCTTTGCTCTATTACATTTCCAACATAATGTCTGCAAATTATTTTCTTCTGTCATACCCCCTTTAGATATGGGAATAATATGATCCACTTCTAATAATAAGTTAGGTTCATTATATACAGAATTTTTGCATATACAACAAGTATAGTTATCCCTCTCTTTTATGTAAGCTCTTAATTTTCTTGTCATTAACGCCCTTTGCTCTTTTATCTGAGCTGTTGTCGTTAATTTATTTTCCAATTGATTAATCAGTTCAATTATATTTTCTTCTGTCATTGGAACAGAAAATGAGCGTTGTGCCATTCCTCCATTACTCGTATATACAAATTTATACTCAATTTCCAATATACTTTCATCTATTGTTGCAAACCCCAATCTTGAATAGAATCCATTCTCATCTAAATCCAATATAAAAGAAGGTACATCTTTAATATATTCTTGATATTGTTTTTTATAATTATCAATAATCACCTTTGCTTCTTTTAATGTTTCTAATTCTTCTATGAGAGTTCTTAATTTTTCTATTTGTTCCTTATATTTTCCTTTGTTGGGATAAAAATATTTTATAACATACCCTATGGGATTATTTTCTGCACTTCCAAATACTGTTGCCGAAACTTCTGCAGTAAAAGGTGTAACCGTTTTTTTATAAGTTCTTATAAAATTATATACATCTTCATTATTGGTTTCGTTTCTTGTTACTCTTGTTCCAAATAATTTAGAAACAGATTTTGCTTTTTCAGCAATATACTCATTAAATTCTCTTTGAGACTGCATTAGTTTGTCACATATATTTTTTACATTCGCAAAATCCGGAGAACTATAATATTGATTTATCATATCATCCTCTTTTATTATAGCTCTCACTTCATTATCTTTATTTGAAATAAATTTATCTAACATTGACCATTCTTGGCTATCAACTGTTTTAACCTTTTGAATACTATTAATTGTTCCTACAAATAATTTTGAAATCAATTCATCTAATCTGTTAACTTGTTTTTTTACAATCAGATTATCTTTTCTCTCATTCGCAAAATCAATAATTTTATTAACCCTGTCATAATAACAACTTTTTCTTTTTTCTAGCAATTCTCTTGATTGTTGTTTTATATACTGATTATATTCCGACTTTGTCATTAATAACTCTGGTCTATTTATCAATTCCTCTATTCTTTTAGCATTAACAAGAATATATTTGTTTGCAAGATTATTACCTGCACGAGTAATATAATTAACACTGATTCCATAACCATTTAGTCTCAGCATTAACTCTTGAAGCTTTTTTTCTCCATATTTGTAGTAATAATTGTGTTTATAATTATTATTTTTCAAAAACTCCTCTATTTTCTTTTTTAAACTACTCTTATATTCAACCACTCTTTTTGCTGTTGTCAGCTTATCTTTATTTTCTTTGAAAAACTTAATATCATCATAACTTTCTAGAGCACTTCGACTCTTTACAGTTACAAAACTATCTATTTTTGTCACACTATTAATGTTAGTAACTCCAATTGCAGCTAAAAATTCTTTTTCTATTTTCGTCTTCTTATTCTTATCAACTGCTAATACAATAAGTGTTAAAATTATAATAATGAATATAGTTGCCATAATTATATCACGCCTCCTACGAAATAAACTCATACTTCATAAAACATTTTGATTAACTTTCTCTATTTTATTTTCCTTGCTCTGGTTCTATATATCAAAATTATTATATATAGGTGTACTTCATTGATTTTTAACTATCTCTTGAGTTATAATCTACAAAATATAATACTTTTAGTCGTCCCCATCTATTTAAGCATCACACATCACTCACCCATTTACTGTGGATTCCATTCCACAATTATTCCATTTTCCCATCTACCTACTGTATGAGCTTCTTTATCACATTTACCCTTATGGACTATTTCACCATTGTATTTATAGTTCTCCCCTAATAATCTGTAGTAACCTCTTTTTACATACTCAAACATATGAACATCATTCTTAAAATTATCAATCATACCCTTATTCGTTTTATTGTAGCAATAATCAGAATTAAGATAAAATACGCTTTCTGGTTTTATGTCATTTTCTTCATATAATTCAAGCAATTCTTTATTCTTCATAACAACATCATAACCATTTGACTTGACATACTCATTAACAAAATCTGCTATTTTTCTCTTGTCTTTTTCCAATGTATCTCCACCCATTCCCATAATACATACCTCCATTCATCTACTGTAATTATGATTTTTTCATATTACTTTTTATATTGTACTACCATTATCATTTATTAACAACATATCTAAAATTGGTTCTGCAAATCAAATTGTTTTAATATATTCCACTCACCCAGACACCAAGTGCCACAAAAGTGCCCAACTCACCTTCAAACATTCCCAGCATTTATGCGGTTTTTCAAAATCACAATAATTAATGCATGGAAATAATAAAGAATGAATTTCTTCACAAGACGACCGTTCCCCTCCTAGTCACAAGGCACGAAACGAAAAAAGGGAATGGTTTTTCAACCATTCCCTTGACAATGAGCCCACCGGGGTTCGAAGCCGTGAGACCGCTTAAACACTAGCTTTCTTAGTTCTCCTTTATGGCACTAGTCCAGTAGGAGCCGATAGCCTGCGTAATGATTTTTATGTAATGCTTATTGATGAAATAAGTGCCTGAAAAGTGCCTGAAATATTTGCAATTATTCTTATGTAATTTCAAGCATCATATACAATCAAATATTCCTACACAACACATATACCAACAGAGTTAATGTACACTAGACTCTAAACTAGCACCTGAAAAATCCATAGTTTTATTTCAAATATAAATATCTTTTAATCTATTCGTCCAACATAAGTTTCCCATTTTTGGCTTTGCTACGCAATCTTTCCATTTGTTCCTTTTCAATTTGTTGAATACTTTTTTCTGGTGTTGGTAAATCTTCTGGCATAGTTCCACCTATTTTTTCTATTGCGTTTCTTACTTCTTTGCCAACATTATAATGAACCGATGTTGCTTTTTCAGCACGTTGCACTTTATCTTTTCTTAATTTTTCTTCTGTTTGTGATATTCTAAACAAATTGGCAATTAACTCTGTACTTCCCATATAATCAAGAATTTTCTGCCCCACTTCCACTTGTTTTCTCGTATGAATATCATCCACATCAAGACCTCCATAAAGTCCCATATAACCCGCATTTTGAAAAATAGCAAACTCTTCATTTGTAATAACACCTGCATTATGAGCAGTTTCTGCTAACATCTGATTCCATTGCTTTATATCACCTCTTACCACCAACCTTCTATTATCCTCATCCAATTCATTGAAATGATCAGCTACTTCTTGTCTATATGTCTGAATAGCAAAATATGTTTGTCCTAAAGCAATGACCTCTTTTCTTGGATCACCATTTTGAACTATCAAATAACAAGCATATCTTGATAATTCATAATCCTTTGTAGATTTGTGTGTTGCGCCAGCTTCTACGATTTTGCTGACCTCGGCAAAATCGTCCAAAACATTATGTCCACTATTTTCACATGCAATCATTGCACGTTTTATTACTTTTTCAAAATTTCGCCACTGAACATAATCTAAAGCAACGGCTAATTCTCTCGCACTCCAATATTCACTACCATTCTCATTAATAGCTATATAATCAAGTGGCTTATTCATATCATTAGTTTTTAACAACATTCCTACCTTCACCATTAGCTTTTGTATTATCAGCCTTAATTCATAAGAATGTAGCTCATATATCGAATATGTATCATTCTTTTTATCATAATATCTACAGTAAATAGTATTATACTCATCCCTGAATGCCTCAAGAATATTATTGTCAAAGGCTTCTTCCAGTACATTTATTAACGATACATTCTTATCTCCATTATTTTTACTTTCCGATATTCTCTTATCTTTAGTATTATACTTTTCCCCTGTCTTAGCGAAATACAGCTGATTCCAACTTACATTGTTCTTCTTGCATGTATCATGATGACAACGTGCAACGATATGCTTAGGTTTAAAAAATATATCACTCACTTCTTGTATTATATTATTTTTATTGCCAGCACTTCTCATATAGTAGAGAATGTGACCTCTTTCATATCGTCAGAATCAAGAACTATCTGCTCTGAATAGTACATTTTCTTTACTATATCCACAGCCTCCTCAATAGACTCTGCTTAGCTTCTTTAATCATTTGCTTAACATAACCACAATTTACATATTCCTTATTCATTACCAAAAGCAGAAATTCATGTACGGAAGATGGAATCATGTAAACACCATCCATATTTTTCTCTTTACAGAAATTCTTCAACACATCTGGATACAAGATACATGAAGCTCCAAAATGCTTTTTGAAATTAGTCAATACAAAAATAGTCTCAGGAGTGTTGCTGACATCTTCCTGAGACGCATTTTCTGTCTTTGATACAATATCCGTAAGTGACATGACACTCGGAGCATAGAGTTTCTGAGTATTCTTAGTTGCAAATGTATACAAATCATTTTCCGTAACTTTCAAATGCTCCATCAATGCATTTGTAACATCTGATGAAGCCGTAGCATTGAAATCAATATCAATGA
>OGYR01000841.1_pt1 | contig 13487 bp, 10 predicted proteins | sample 1576661 | NCBI WGS metagenome assembly OGYR01 (sample SAMEA3541490, study PRJEB24748) | human gut metagenome | biome: human gut; feature: human-associated habitat; material: faeces | place: China | collected 2012
TTTTTTCGGGGAACCATATTCTAACTCTCCGTGGTGTGCCACGATGCAGTGTTTCAGCTCACTTGCAAGCTGTTTTGGGAATTCTGGAATCTCGCGGATTGCATCATCGATCATCTCGATTCCGATAATGATATGACCAAGAAGCTGTCCATCGTCTGTGTAATCATTTTCCGGGAATGGTGACAATTCAATTGTCTTTCCGATATCGTGGCACATAGCTGCTGTGTAAAGCAGGTCTTTGTTGAGAATATCATACTGTCCAACCATATACTCGCAGAATTTCACAACACTCAATGTGTGCTCCAAGAGTCCTCCGGCAAATCCGTGGTGTACACTCTTTGCTGCGGAATGTCCTTTGAATGTGCGAATGAATTTCTCGTCTTTTTCAAAATAATACTCGATCACTCCACGCAGATACGGATTGCTGATCTGTCTTCCGTAGGAAAGCAGTTCTTCGTACATCCCATCTACGCTTTTTTCTGTCGAAGGCATATAATCTGCAGGTATGTATTCGCCTTCCTGTGCTTTTCTGATCTGGCGGATGTTCAATTGAAGATTGTTATTATAACTGATGACATCTCCGAATACTTCAATGAAATCTTTCTCATCATAATCAGCAATTCCATTGGAATTCGGATCCCAGACTTTTCCGTCCAGAGTTCCTGTCTTATCCTGAAGTATCAGATTGTCATACGGCTTTCCATTCCGCGTCTCTGCGGATCTCTTTCCTTTACATAAATATATATTTCGAATTGTTTCTCCTTCTACAAGAGTATCAATATATCTCATAATTCGTGCCTTTCTTTTCTTAATTTTATATCAGTCAGCTTCCGCTGACATTTGTTCACTATTTTCTGTTATTGTTGCAACACACCATCATAGTTTCGCATAGTATTCCTTACTGTTTATACCCAACTGTGACTCCAAAGTCAATATCCACATATTCTCCTCCGGTTCCCTGACGTTTTCCACGAACAAGAATTTTATCTCCCACATTTTGCTTCATAAGCGTATTATGATAACCAAGAAGATTGATGATATCTGCATCTGCAATATTGGTAATGATATCACCACTCTGAATTCCTGCTGCCATAGCCGGAGATCCTGCATCGACTTCTTTCACATAAACACCTTGTGGAATTCCCTGCCCCTGCATCTCGCTGCTTACCTCTACACCGGACACTCCAAGATATGGTACATTTTTCCCATTGGAAAGTAATTCTATCACATCTTTGATATCAGAAATTCCATATCCGGAAATCTTATTTGTCTGATCATCTGACCTGACAGAAGTGTTGATAATTCCAATCACCTCTCCACGGATATTCACAAGAACTCCGCTTCCGGAAATATCTCCTGCCACATCCGTATAAATGGTCTGATACTGTCCATCTGCCTTATCCAGGTAATTTTCGCCAGACTCGATTACACCATATCCGGCAATCGTATCACAGCCATACAATTTCCCGACTGCAATAACTGTATCGCCTTCGGATACAACTTTTGAGCCGCCAAGTGTCGCTGTCTCAATCTGTGCCCATACATCATCCGCAATATTCTTTCTCTGAACTGCATAAACACACAGTCCCAGCCCTGCATCCCGGCTCTTCAAGATGGCATCGCACTGACTGTCTCCGGAAAATGTAACACGGATGATCTTCGCGTCTTTTACCGGAAGCTCTCCTGCGAGGATCAGAAGTTCCTGACCATTATCTGCCACGATCATTCCGGAAATACTCTTTTCCTTATCTTCCTGATCTTTCGAAAATTCCTCTTCTGTAACAGCGCCCTGAATCTCTACAACACTTTTTCTCACTTCTCCTGACACCTGCTTCAGATTATTCAGCATTTCCTGATAGGTTTCTGTTGTCAGAACGGTTTTTTGTTCCTGGACTTGTTCCTCTTCCTGCTGTGTCTGATTTTCTTCCTGCTGTTCGTCCTGTGGAATTGTTACTTCCGTCGGATTTTCTTCAAATCTCTTCTCCACCCACGATTTGCACGCAAAAAAAGTAAAGCAGGCCACCAGTCCGAATATTAATCCTAACTGAATCCTTCTAAGGACGTCGTGTTTCCACTTCGCCTGATCTCCTGCCTCATCTTTAATAATTTCCTGTAAAAAAGAATATTCCTCTTCTTCCGAGTTCTGCTTTTGCTCTAATGGTTCTTTCTCATCTTTCATGCGTACACGCAGGCTCCTTTACAAACCTTATATTCAACAAAGAAGATATTTACAGTATACCTTATCCCTCTGCCTTCGGCAACGAGAAAATGAACTCGGTACCGACACCTTCTGTACTGACTACATTAATATTTTCACCGTGAGCCTGTATCGCCTCTTTGACAATTGCAAGCCCAAGGCCAGTTCCTTTTTTATCTTTTCCACGGGACAGATCGGATTTATAAAATCTCTCCCAGATCTTATTCAGTGCATTCCTCGGAATTCCAATTCCATAATCTTTGACCGACGTGTAGATCTTATCCCCACGTTCGGTCGTTTCAATCGTAATGATTGAATCCTGGTCACTGAATTTGATCGCATTATCAAGCAAATTGTAGAGCACTTGCTGAATCTTTCGCTTATCTGCTACTACTTTCAAATGCTTTCTGGCAAAGACCAGCTCAATAGAAATCTTTTTCTGCGTACAACGTCCCTCAAAGGAGGCTGCCACATTTTTAATCATTTCATGAATGTCAAATGGAACTTTATCCAGTAATAAATTCTTCGTATCGAATTCATTCAACGTAAGGAGATCCTTGGTCAGATCGGTCAGTCTCTCTGTCTCAAATAAAATGATATTCAGATATTTTCCCTGCATTTCCGGCGGGATTGTCCCATCTGCAATTGCCTCTACATACCCTTTGATCGATGTTAAAGGAGAGCGGAAATCATGTGACACATTTGCCACAAATTTCTTCTGATAATCCTCCATATCCCGAAGCTGGGAAGACATGAAGTTCAGCGATGCTGACAGATAACCAATCTCATCTTCTGTGTTCACAGGAATCTCATAGTCCAGATTACCGGACGCATATTGTTTCGCTGCCTCGGTTATCTTGCAGAGCGGTCTGTACACGATAAACTGAATTCCAAGTAAAATGGAAAATGACAACAGATATATGACTGCAAGTGTGATATACGCTGCATTCATTAATGTAATCTGTAATTGTCCAATCTGAGTCATGCTTTTGTGTATCAGCAGATACCCTTGTGTGGAATATCCATGTACAACCGGTGCAATGACTGTAATCATATCTTCTTTAAAATAATCGTGATATGTTCCGACTTCATACTTTGCGCTGCCAATTTCTGCCGGGTTAAAATCTTCAATCGCAGTCGGTGCTGTCGGATATCCGTCGGAATGTGCGGAAGTGATCATATTACCTTCCCGGTCTACGAACCAGACTGCCCCATCCAGATGCGCTTCCATTCCAACAAGTTGTGTATGGACAGCACTTTCATCAATCTGTCCAAGGAAATAATGTGGCAGATACTCATTTGCCACCAGGTTCGCTTCCTGATAAACATCCGCAGCCAGATCCTGTTCAAGAGGTTCTTCTGTCAATGTTCTTGTAAGCGTTGCTACTGTGAACAAACTCATGAACCCGAAAATCATATATATGATGATAAATTTTAAATACAATGTACTTTTCATACAATGCCTCTTCTATGTGGTTTCCTGATCTGTTACTTTACTTCAAACTTGTATCCAATGCCCCATACGGTGGCAAGTTTCCAGCCATTATGATCTTTGATCTTCTCGCGCAAACGCTTAATATGCACATCAACAGTACGGGTATCTCCAATATACTCATATCCCCAGATTTGATCCAAAAGCTGCTCTCTTGTAAACACCTGATTTGGCGAAGATGCCAGGAAATAAAGAAGCTCCAGCTCTTTCGGCGGCATCTCCACATTCTGCCCATCGACCAGAACAGAATAATTCGTCAGATTGATCTCGATTCCCGGGTATTCCACACATTTTCCCTTATCTACTGCAGGAACCTCTGGTTTCGGCACTGCCTGATAACGGCGGAGCACTGCTTTTACGCGCGCCACAAGCTCTTTTGAATCAAATGGCTTCATAATATAGTCATCGGCTCCAAGCTCCAGACCAAGCACTTTATCAAAAACCTCCCCTTTTGCGGAAAGCATGATAATCGGTGTATTTGCCCGCGCACGGATCTCGCGGCAGACCTGATACCCGTCAATGCCCGGAAGCATCAGATCTAAAAGTACCAGATTCGGGTGATAGGTGTCGAATGCTACAAGCGCCTTCTCCCCGTCATGAACCATCATCGTGTCAAAACATTCTTTCGCAAGATACAAAGATACAAGCTCTGCAATTGCCTCATCGTCATCCACGATCAAAATTTTCTGTTTATTAACCATTATTTATTCTCCCTGATTTTTGCATTATTTCAGTTCTACAATCGTCACTCCGGCATCTCCTTCGCCAAATGCTCCTAATCTGTAAGATTTCACATGCTTCTGGCGTTTCAGATATTGGTGGATACCCGCTCTTAAAGCTCCGGTTCCTTTTCCGTGTACCACGCGCACACTTGTCAAATGTGCCAGAGACGCATCGTCCAAATATTTATCCAGCTCTGCGACCGCCTCGTCAACGGTCTTTCCAAGCAGATTGATTTCCGGGCTTACGGACAAAGATTTGCCCATCTTCACCTTACCCTTGCTTGTTCTTGCAGCAGTCTTTTTCAGATATGCCGGCTTCTCATCAACAATCTCCAGATCAGAAATGTGTACTTTTGAGCTAAGAATTCCCATCTGAACCATAAGGTTGCCTTTTGTATCTGGCAGTGAATGCACTGTTCCGGTCAGATTCATGCTCAGAACTTTAACCGTCTCGCCTAATTTAAAATCAGATGGCTTATACTGCTTCTTCGGCTTCTTCACTTCCTCTGTCATGCCCTCGCGTGTCTTCTCCATCTTCTTTCTCAGGCGCTCACGCTCTTTTTCCATCTCCGTTGTCGAAACATTGGCCTTTCCAAACTTATGAAAGTTACGCATTGTCTCATCTGCTGTCTCTTTGGCATCTGCCAGAATCGCATGTGCTTTTTCATTCGCTTCTCGTAAAATGCGGTCACGCTGTTCTTCCAGCTTTTCTTTCTTCTGCGCCGTCTCCTGCTTCAGAGCTTCCAGCTCACGTCGGTAAGCCGCAATCTCTTCCTGTTCTTTCGCGATGGTTCGTCTGCTGCTCTCCAGATCTGTCAGCAAGTCCTCAAAAGATTCGTCCTGCTCTGTCAAATGTGTCTTTGCTTCCTCGATAATATAGTCCGGAAGTCCCAGTTTTCCTGCAATTGCAAATGCATTACTCTTTCCTGGAATTCCAAGAAGTAGTCGATACGTCGGGCGAAATGTCTCCACGTCGAACTCGCAGCTCGCATTTTCTACCCCTGGTGTGGACAAGGCATACACCTTTAATTCACTGTAATGCGTAGTCGCCATAGTACGGATTCCCTGACAATGCAAATGATTCAATATTGCTGTTGCCAGTGCCGCACCCTCAGTCGGGTCAGTTCCAGCTCCAAGCTCGTCAAAAAGTACAAGTGAATCTTCATCCACCTGCTTGATAAATGACACTACATTTGTCATATGTGATGAGAATGTACTTAAGTTCTGTTCAATGCTCTGCTCATCACCGATATCTGCATAAACTTCACGGAATACACCCAGTTCAGAACGGTCCAATGCCGGAATGTGAAGACCTGCCTGTCCCATGAGCTGGAATAATCCAACTGTCTTAAGTGACACAGTCTTACCACCGGTGTTCGGTCCTGTCACAATCAGAAGATCAAAGTCCTCGCCCAGTGTCAGACTGATCGGAACGACTTTCTTCTTATCTAATAACGGATGTCTTCCCTCGCGGATACGGATTCTTCTCTCCTGGTTGAACATCGGTTTGCTGGCATTCATATCCAATGCAAGAGCTCCTCTTGCAAATATAAAGTCAAGCTCTGTCAATGTTGCATAGTCCGTACGGATTTCAGAAACATATTCTGCTGCGTCTGCACTCAACCTGGCAAGAATGACCTGAATTTCTTCCTGTTCCTTTCCATATAATTCTTTCAGATCATTATTCAGCTTTACAACTGCCATCGGCTCGATAAATAAAGTAGAACCTGTTGATGACTGGTCATGGATCATTCCCGGGACCTGGCCACGGTATTCGGCCTTGACCGGGATACAGTAACGATCCCCACGCATCGTAATAATCGGATCCTGCAAATATGTGCGGAGTGAACCATTCACCATGGAAGACAATGTTGCATGAACCTTATCATTAATCTGCCCCATAGCACGACGGATTCTCTTAAGCTCCGGACTTGCATCATCACTAATCTCATCTTCTGCCGGAATACATCTGCGGATTTCCGTGGACAAAATAGATACAGGAACAAGCTGTTCAAAGTATCCGTCCAATATATCCTGCATATCATCTGCATTGTCATGGCGCCCGTAATTCTTCACATGTCCTGCTGTCTCCAGAACCTTACATATGCGAAGTAACTCCCCACTTCCAAGTGTTCCTCCGATTTCCAGACGCATCATAGATTCACTTACCGGACTACAGCCTCCAAAAGATGGACGTCCTTTCTTTACGATCCGTGTAAATGCTGCGGCCGTTTCTTCCTGCATTCTCTCAATTTCAGAGATTTCCGTCTTTGGTTTTAATTTTCTGCAACGCTCCTGGCCTCCAAAAGAACCTGCGTGCTCTGTCAGTTTTTCAATTATTTTATTGTATTCTAATTTGTATAAAGATTTCTTATTCATCATATTCACCTAGCATTTATTTTACCCTATTTGCGTCCCATTGAAAAGAGCAAAGCGCAAAAGAAAATCCCTGCAAATGAAACTCATCTGCAAGGATTTCCCTGTCTATTCACACATTTATTCACACATAAGATTATTTTACATCATATGACTTAAATCTAAGCCATATATTTTCCAGATTTAGCATCCGCCACAGCCACTGCATCCGCCGTGACTTCCGCCACTCTTTGGATTATGACAGGAGTGAGGGCAATTCGCGCACCCACAGTCACATCCGATAAATGTACCACTTCTCTTCTTCTTTTGTATCATGCCTCTTATGATCCATGCTACAATCGCAATGATTACAAGTGCTACAATCATTGTAGATAAAATACTTGTCTGTGCTGCCAATGCCATCATAAAATCTCCTTCTTTCTGCTTATTTATGTTATGTCTCAAGGTCATTTCTTCACCTTTGTGCAAGCACAGGTGAAGAAAGACTTTTCGACATTATAATCATTATTTAGAAGCTGCTTTTACACTTGAAATTGCATTTGCTTTCAGTGATGTACTCTCTTTGTAAGGACGGAACAGCATGTAGATAAATCCAATCAAGATTACGATTGCTGCTACTGTACCGATTCCAAATCCGCCACCTGTGAAGAGTGTACCAAACTGGAAGATGCAAAGAGCTACGAGGTAAGCAAGTAAGCACTGATATCCAATTGCGAACCAGAACCATTTTGCATTGTTCATCTCTCTCTTAATAGCTCCCATTGCTGCGAAGCAAGGTGCACACAGAAGGTTGAATACAAGGAAGGAATATGCTGCAACCTGTGACATGCTGTTTGCAAGTGTTCCCCAGATTTCCTGTCCGTCTTCTGCGACTTCTGCAAATCCGAAGAGCTGTCCAAATGTACCTACAACGTTCTCTTTTGCTACAAGTCCTGTGATTGCTGCAACTGTCATCTTCCAGTTACCCCATCCAAGTGGTGCGAAGATCCATGCAATCAGGTTACCAATCTTAGCAAGAATACACTGTGCCTGAGCGGCCTCCATAGCTGCTCCCTCAAGTCCATCAAAGTTCAGCATTCCAAATCCTGCATCTGTCCATCCGAAGTTTAACAAGAACCAAACAACGATTGTGGATAATGTAATAATTGTACCAGCTTTTTTAATAAATGACCAGCCACGCTCCCACATACTTCTAAGAACGTTTCCAACTGTCGGCATATGGTATGCAGGAAGCTCCATAACGAATGGTGCCGGATCTCCTGCGAACATCTTTGTCTTTTTCAGGATGATACCGGAGCAGATGATTGCTGCGATACCAACAAAGTAAGCACTTGGTGCTACCCATGAAGCGCCATCGAAAAGTGCTCCGGCGATCAGGGCGATAATTGGAAGTTTCGCTCCACAAGGGATAAATGTTGTTGTCATAACAGTCATCTTACGGTCACGGTCATTCTCGATTGTACGGGAAGCCATAACTCCAGGAACTCCACAACCTGTTCCGATCAGCATCGGGATAAATGATTTTCCGGAAAGTCCGAACTTACGGAAAATACGGTCCATGATGAACGCGATACGTGCCATGTATCCGCATGACTCAAGGAATGCAAGGAAGATAAACAATACAAGCATCTGAGGTACGAATCCAAGTACGGCACCAACTCCGGAGATAACTCCGTCTACGATCAGACCTGTCAACCAGTCCGCACATCCGATTCCTTCAAAGAAGCTCTGAGCTGCCGGAATGATCCACTCACCAAACAATGTATCATTTGTCCAGTCTGTCAATATAGAACCTACTGTTGTTACAGACACATAATATACAAGCCACATAACTGCTGCAAAGATCGGAAGTGCAAGCCATCTGTTTGTTACAATACGGTCAATCTTATCAGATGTTGTCAGTTCCTGTGTTTTGTTCTTCTTTAAGCAGTCTCCGATAATGGAACCGATGAAGCTGTATCTCTCATTTGTGATGATACTCTCTGCATCGTCATCCATCTCTTTCTCTGCACGGGCAATGATATCTTCAACGTCCGGTGCATTTTTCATAGCGTCTTTGATCTTATCGTCGCGCTCAAATAATTTGATCGCGTAAAATCTTTTCTGCTCTTCCGGAATTTCATATCCAAGTCTGCCTTCAATCTCATTCAGGTAGTTCTCAACTTCCGGTGCGAACTCATGCACAGATTCCTGTCCGGCTTTCTGTCCGGCATGCTTTACTGCTCTTGAAGCTGCATCTTTGATTCCATCACCTTTCAGAGCGGAAATTGTTACAACTTCACAGCCAAGCTTCTCAGCAAGTTTCTTTGTGTTGATCTCATCACCATTCTTGCGTACAATATCCATCATGTTAATTGCCATAACAACCGGGATACCAAGCTCAAGTAACTGAGTTGTAAGGTATAAGTTACGCTCCAGGTTTGTTCCGTCTACGATATTCAGGATTGCATCCGGACGCTCTGTGATCAGATAATTTCTGGCTACAACTTCCTCCAATGTATATGGTGATAAAGAATAGATACCTGGAAGGTCCATAATTACAACTTCTTTATCTTCCTTCCATTTTCCTTCTTTTTTCTCAACAGTAACTCCAGGCCAGTTACCAACGAACTGATTGGAACCTGTCAAAGCATTGAAAAGTGTCGTCTTACCACTATTCGGGTTTCCGGCAAGTGCTATCTTCACTCCCATTTTTTTACATCCTCCTGTTTTATTCTCTAATTGATTATTTAACTTCGATCATCTCTGCGTCTGCTTTTCTCAGAGACAATTCATATCCACGTACAGTAACTTCCACCGGATCACCAAGTGGTGCTACTTTACGGACATAAATGCTGGTTCCTTTTGTGATTCCCATATCCATAATTCTTCTTTTTGTAGCTCCCTCTCCATGAAGCTTTACTACGGATACTGTCTGATCAACTTTCACATCTCTTAAAGTCATTCTCCCGTTCCTCCTAGACCATTATTTTATTAGCAATTCCTTTGCTGACTGCAACTCGTGATTCTTTGATCTGGGCAATTATGTTACCCTCGTTACTGGAAATAACTTTCACCTCACTTCCAGCTACGAATCCGAGATTCTCCAGGAATCTTTTTGTTTCTTCATTTCCACCTACCCGGACGATAGATGCACTTTCGCCTGGATTTAACATCGTTAACGGCATCATAATCCACTCCTTCTCCTCGCTAAATTCTCACAACCATCTCTTTATGGATCAGTTCCATATCTTCCAACAGCTGTACAGTACGATACACAGTTGCAATTCCGACTTTGTCGTCCTGCTTCTTTGCTGCATAATAAATCTCCTTACAGGAGGAGTATTCATTATTCAATATAATGTGTAAAAGAAGCTTTCTCTGTTCGGTAATCCGATAGCCAGCTTTCTTTAATTGATTTAATACTTCTTGAAATCTCTCTTCTTGGCTCATATATATTACCTCGCATGATTTGAAACTGATTATCATTTCCACTACATATTATATTGTTAATGATAATCATTGTCAATAATGTTTTATCAAAAAAGTTTGCCCAGACTATCTTTTTTATGTTTTTCATTAATCTTTCACATATCATTCCTATTTTTTGTGCATAATGCACTTTAGGCTGCTCCAGTACGGGGCAGCCTAAAGGTCTTATCAAGGTATTTTTTTAGTATTATAACAGGAAGCGCAATTTCCTATTATACAAAAAAAGTACCACCGCACAAATTCGTGCGGCGGTACTTTCATTCAAAACTCTTACGCAAGTCTTATTCTTCTGTTGTAAGTTCATTTTCTTCTAACAGATCATCATCTGAAAAATCTGTATCCAGAATATCTAAATCGTCATCATCATCTAATCCTTCTTCAAAGAACAGATCGTCATCCATAGATAACTCACTATTCAGTCTGATATCACGATACTTTCTCATACCTGTACCAGCCGGGATATGTTTTCCGATGATTACGTTTTCTTTCAGACCTACCAGCGGATCGATCTTTCCTTTGATTGCTGCCTCTGTCAGAACCTTTGTTGTCTCCTGGAAAGAAGCGGCTGACAGGAAGGAATTGGTTGCAAGAGAAGCCTTCGTAATACCCATGATAATCGGCTCTCCGATTGCAGGCTCTTTTCCTTCTGCCTCCAGTACCTCATTCACCTGTACGGTGCCGTCTTCCTTGAGACTGTCTGTAATATTGGTCACATATGGAGCATTGACCATACCTCCGGAACCCGTACCGCTCTTATAATGCTCGAACTGGGTTCTGCCGAAGATCGACACTTTCTGCCCTTTTTGCAGAGGCAGCACACCGTCTTCATTTCGAAGCAGTACGCTTCCCTCCGTCGCCACACGTCTTGCCAGTTCCGCATATTTCTCATAATCCAATGTATATTTCATATATCTGTCTGCTCCCTTCCTGTTATATCTATATTTCTGTATCTTTTATCCTAATAATAGCATTAATTTCCCAATACATCCACAAGAAAAGCTCTTTCTCTGACAGAAAGAGCCTCAAAAACATTTTATTGATTTTACAAGATGATCCGAACCACAAAATCCCCATCCTCCATAAAAAACTGATATTGTCCGCTAAGTTTTTCTACATAATATACGATGCTTCTGGCTCCCAGCCCGTGTCCCGAACGTTCTGTCACCGGAACGCCATCCGCAAATGTGGGAACACTACGCACTGTATTTTTCTCCATCAGAAGAAGATGCCCCACCTTTTCCGACAGAGACAATTCTATGTATCGTTTATCCTGCGGCAGCTCCTGTACGGCATGCATGGCATTTTCCAGCACATTGGACAGAATCGCACAGAACATCATTTCCGAACAGGGAAGTTTCTCTCCAATGCTGACCTGTATCTCCCATCGGATCCTCTGCTCCTCAAACCGCATATTATAGATGGACAGTACGGAATTCACCATCTCATTTCTACAATAGGTCTTGATCACTGTATCATCATAAGTCTGGCTGACCTCATTCAAATATTCCAGCGCCTTGTCGGTTTCTCCCTGTTGGATCAGTGTTCGCAGCACCGACAGATGATGCCTCGTATCATGCCGTAAAATGGACATCTTTTTCTCGCTTTTTCTCGTATTGGTCATTTCTGTCTGGAATGAATTCAGCTGCATCTGGATCAGTTCATTGTACTGCTCTGCCTTGTTCTTCATCTCGTACTCCCGGAAATATACCAGTAAAAAGAGCAGATACGTCAGACACATGGCAAAGCCCAGGAACTCCGGCACCGCCTTATTGCCGGAATACAACAGACTGGAAAATTTGGTCGTGGCATAGTCAAAAATGTAATAAATGATCGGCAGGCTTCCAATGATCAGAAGTTCCCGGTCCGTTTTGGCAAACAGCATGGCTGTGGTCTGGCATACATACCGGCATAAAAGGATGAAAGCTCCCACCGTCACCAGAATACGACAGACATAATAGCACCATTCCTGTCCTGTCAGAGCCAAAGCAAACAGTCCCATCCAGTTACTGCACTGACAACACAGATATGCCGTGAAAATAGAAATCAGGGAAGGAAGAACACGGAATTTGTAATACAAAACCAGTACAAATAACAATGGGGCATGCACGATCAGCGGATAAATCTGATCTACTGTTTCTGTTCCAAAGAGAAGTACACACAGAACATATTGAATTCCTGAAACAACCGCCAATGACAACAATTGCAATATATTTTTCTTATCCTGCTTCACTCCCAGAAAAAATGCCGACAGGAAGATTCCAAACAGCATTGTCGTTGTATGATGTGTATATGTTAATATCTGTAGTACCATTTTCTTCTCTCTTTCGTATTCTTACCATACATTTTTTACGGTATAAACCATTTCTGTTATATGACCCACCCCGATATGCGAATAGAGGGTAGGATTGTGGGAGTGCGTAGCACGTAGGCATCAAAGCCGGGGGCCTTTGACCTCGACTTTATTATATAAGACTCTCAACGAGAAATCAATTTGTGGATGATTTGACTTTTTGCGTCACAAATGTCAGCATGTCTCGCCTGTGGGATTTAGTAGCTTCTACGCCTTTCGCCGGCGTCTGGTATCACTGGGACTGACACCATAAGCATTGCGGTAGGTTCTGGAAAAATGCACCAATGACGCAAATCCGGTCTTCTGCGCGATCTCCTGGATCGCCAGAGAAGACTCCACCAGAAGTCTTCCGGCTCTGGTCAGCCGGACATTGGTAAGGTATTCCAGAACGGTGGCTCCGGTCACCTCGCGGAAAATACGGCAAAAATAGTATTTACTTAAATGGATCTGGGATGCGATGGTCTCCAGATCTATTTTTTCCGCATAATGGGCATTGATATAGGCGATGGCATCCAGAATCTCCTGTCTGGGAGCTGCGGAGAGCTCCGGCATCTGTGTCCGCTCCTGCCTCGTATAGTAGTCTCTGCACAGTAGCAGCAGTTCCAGACAATAGTTTTGCTTTAATTTCTCGGCCACAGCATCGTGGCGGTTATAATATTTCCGCAGCCGTTCGAAGACCTCTACCAGTTCTCCGGACTGTTCCGTTGTCAGATGCAGAATATCATTCTGCAGAACCTCCAGGAACCGCTGCTTCTCCGCAGGTTTCAACATTCCATCCAGATAATCCGGTGCAAAATTCAAGACATACCGGGCATAGAAATCCGAGGACAGACTCTGCATATAATGCGTCTGGTAGGGTTTGATCAGGATGATGTCACC
>OGYR01000853.1_pt1 | contig 13313 bp, 10 predicted proteins | sample 1576661 | NCBI WGS metagenome assembly OGYR01 (sample SAMEA3541490, study PRJEB24748) | human gut metagenome | biome: human gut; feature: human-associated habitat; material: faeces | place: China | collected 2012
TCACCTGCGGTGACATCTTCCCCCGGCCGGGGGAAGTCGGCCCTCTCGGGGGAGCAAGCGCCCGCCCGTAGCGCCGCACTTTCGCAGAAAGCGGCGCTGCACCTACCGTTTGCCGCCACGAGCCCTCCCGTGAAAATGCAATGCCGGAGCGTCCGCAGACGCTCCGGCATTGCTCTATTTAAAATAATTTTTCCGCTGACTATGGCCAGAGCGCAAGCGGAGGCCATTCAAAACCGTCACGCCCCATCAAAGCTGTCCCCATCGGCGGGCAGGGCAGCGGCTTGCGCGTCAGCGCTGCCGGTGGCTGCTGCCCGGGGAACGCCTTTGTACACCAGCGTCTGCTCCAGCACCTCGGCACAGACCGGTGCCGAAAGACTGCCGCCGGCGGTGGTCCAGCTGTGGGGCTCATCCAGACAGACCAGACACAAAAACTGCGGGTCATCGATGGGCGCCACCGCCACAAAGCTGGCAATGCGGGCCTTCTCGTCGGCGCTGTCCAGCTTCTGGCTGGTGCCGCTTTTGCCGCCCACCCGGTAGCCCGCGATCTGCGCGTTGCGCCCGCCGCCGTACAGTACCACCGCCTCCATCATCTCCCGCATGGTGGCAGAGGTGGCGGGCTGGATGACCTGCCGCTTGCAGACCGGCTGGTTGTGCTGCAAAACGCTGCCGTCCGGCGCAAGGATGTCCGATACCAGATACGGCTGCATCAGCTTGCCGCCGTTCACCACCGCGCAGACGGCAGCAGCCATTTCCAGATAGGAAATTTTGCTGCTCTGCCCAAAGGCGCAGGAAGCCAGTTCTACCGGCCCCATGCGGTCGGCGGTGTAGTACAGGCTCTTTTTTGGCTCGGCGGGCAGGTCGATGCCGGTGGGCTCCCGCAGACCGAAGGCGGCAAAATAATCGCAGAAAGCCTGCTTACCCAGCCGCGCCCCAATCTGGATAAAGCTCTGGTTGCAGGAGTTTTCCAGTGCCTGCGTCACGGTCTGGCTGCCGTGACGCTTGTGGTTGGCGCAGTGGAAGCGCGTGCCCGCCACCGAAATGGAGTCTCCGCAGTAAAAGGTGGAGTGCCGGGTGATGGCTCCGGCGTCCAGCGCCGCCGCGCAGGTGATGAGCTTAAACACGCTGCCCGGCTCGTATAAGTCGCTTACCGCCTTGTTGCGCCACTGGGTCTGCTGCGCCAGCTGCAAGGCAGCGGCGCGCTCTTTGCCGGAAAGGGCGTCCACGGCAGCGCGTGCGGCCTTATCGGCGATGACCCGGGGCTGGTTGGGGTCGTAGGCCGGGGTGGTGGCCATGGCCAGAACTGCCCCGGTGTTCACCTCCAGCACGATGCCCACGCTGCGGGCAGCTACATGGTGCTCCTGCACCGCATAATTCAACGCATTTTCAAGATAATGTTGAATATTTGCATCGATGGTCAGCCGCAGCCCGCAGCCCTCCACCGGAGCAAGTTCGGTCTCGTAGCTTTGCGCCAGCGTGTAGCCCCAAGCGTTCACGGCGGTCAGCACTACGCCGTTCTGCCCGGTAAGGGTGTCGTTGTATTCGAGCTCCAGCCCGCTGACCCCGGCATTGTCCACGTTGGTGAACCCCAGCACCGAGGCCAAAAACTCCCCCTGTGGGTACCAGCGCTTGGAGTCCTGATTGATGCGCACGCCGGTAATGCCGTTCGCTGCGCAGAAATCCCGCACGGCATCGGCAGTTTCCCGCTCCACCCGGTAACGCAAAAGGCAGTCGTTGGAGCGCCGGTCGCTGAACTTTTCCAGCAGCTTTACCTCGTCCAGTTCCAGAATCTCGGCAAGCCCCTTGGCGGCAAGGGCAAGCTTATCCTCCGGCATCTCCCGGGGGCTGGCGCGCAGGGTCCAGCAGCTGCTGTTGGCGGCAAGCAATGCGCCGTCGGCACTGTATATCTTGCCCCGGTCGGCGGGCACAACGGTGTCTCGCAGCTGCTGCCCCAGCGCCCGCTGGGTATACCAGCCGCCGGTGCATAATTGCAGCCAGAACAGCCGCCCGATGAGCCCTGCAAAGCAGACGGCGCACAGCCCCACCGCAATGAGCCGCGCCCGCAGACGGAACGCCCGCTCCGGCAAAGTGCGCAGGGCGTCCGTGGGTTTTGAGCCGCGCATGGCAGCACCCCCTTTGCGGGCAGTGTATGCGCCCGACAGCAGCTCGTATGACTAACCGCCCCCGCACCCGCGTACAATAACAGAAACGGAGGTGACCGGGATTGCACAGAACTGCTGCCCGCAAAGGGATGCTGCGGCCGCTGCCGCCCATGGACCTGCCTTTTCTGGTGCTGGTGCTCACACTGGTAGCCTTTGGGCTGGTGATGCTGTGCAGCGCCAGCAGCGCGGTGGCGCTGTACCGGCGGCAGGACGCCTTTGCCTATGTGCGGCCGCAGCTGCTGTACGCCGCCATGGGGCTGGGGGCCATGTGGATGGCCAGCCGGGTGGACTACCATATCTATCACAAGCTGGCGTGGCCGCTGCTGGCACTCTCGCTGATGCTGCTGACGGTGGTGCTGTTCATGCCGGAATATAACGGCTGCAAGCGCTGGCTGGTGCTGCCGGGGCTGGGCACATTACAGCCCAGCGAAATCGCCAAATTTGCGGTGGTACTGGTATTTGCTCACATCATCGCTTTGAACCACGACCGCATGGGCAGCTTTGCGGTAGGGGTGGTGCCTTTTGCGCTGGTGCTGGGGGTGGTGGCGGTACTCATGCTGCTGGAGCCCCACCTTTCCGGCACGGTGCTGATTTTAAGCATCGGCGCGGTGCTCATGTTCGTGGGCGGCACCGGGCTGCGGTGGTTCATGCTGGCAGGAGCAGGCGGCGCTGCCGCCATCGGCACGGCCATCGTGCTGATGCCGGAACTGGTGCCCTACGCCGCCGACCGGCTCAATTCATGGCTTGACCCCTTTGCCGATCCGCTGGGGGACGGACATCAGACCATCCAGAGCCTGTATGCCATCGGCTCCGGCGGGGCGGCGGGGCTGGGGCTGGGCAACAGCCGCCAGAAGCATCTGTTCGTGCCTGAGCCCCAGAACGACTTCATCTTTTCCATCCTCTGCGAGGAACTGGGCTTTCTGGGCGCGTGTGCGGTCATTCTGCTGTTCAGCGCGCTGCTGTGGCGGGGCATCACGCTGGCGGCGCACGCGCCGGACCGCTTTGGCGCACTGCTGGTGGTGGGCTTTGTGGTGCAGGTAGCATTGCAGGCAGTGTTGAACATCGCGGTGGTCACCAACACCATCCCTAACACCGGCATCAGCCTGCCCTTTTTCTCCTCCGGCGGCACCAGCCTGATGATGCTGCTGGGCGAGATGGGCATCGTGCTTTCGGTGTCCCGGGGCGAAAGCTGATAAAAGGCGGTATTTCCTGCCGCAGTGGGGCAAAACCGGCGCGGAAATACCGGAAAAAAGCGGACAAATGACCGGACAAATCCCGCAGACGGCGGGAGAGCTGTTTCCGGCGCATTTCTTTGACCAAAGACCCTCGTTTTGCATACCATGGGGTATCTTTTGCAGAACGGGGGTCTTGGCATGGCTGGGGATTGGATCATTACGGGCGGACGGCCTTTGCAGGGCAGGGTGGAAGTGCCTGCGGCCAAAAACAGTGTGCTGCCGCTGCTGGCAGCTGCGCTGCTATGCAGCGGGCCGGTGCGGCTGCAAAATGTGCCGCGCCTGACCGATGTGGAGGACTGTCTTGCCCTGCTGCGGGGCGTGGGCTGCACAGCGGGCTGGCAGGGCACAGAACTGGTGGTGCAGGGACAGCCTATGCGCACCGACCTTGCACCGGAGGCCGCAGGCCGGATGCGGGCATCTATCCTGTTCTGTGCGCCGCTGTTGGCGCGGCTTGGGCGGGTGAGCACCGTGCTGCCCGGGGGCTGCCGTATCGGGGCAAGACCCATTGACCTGCATTTGCAGGGGCTGGCGCAGATGGGCGTGCGGCAGCTGCCCGCTGCGCCCGGACAGCTTACGCTGTACGCCCCGGCGGGGCTGCGGGGCGCAGAAATTTGTCTTAGCTTCCCCAGCGTGGGCGCTACCGAGACGCTGCTGCTGGCTGCTGCCACAGCGCAGGGGCAGACCGTGCTGCATGGTGTCGCAAAGGAACCGGAGATCGTGGATCTTGCCGCCTTCCTCAACGCCTGCGGCGGCTGCGTGGAGGGTGCGGGCACCGACACCATCCGGGTGCAGGGAAAGCGCTGCCTTGCGGGCTGCACCTTTGCGCCGGTGGCAGACCGCATCATCGCCTCTACGCTGGCCTGTGCGGCGGCGGCAGCCGGAGGGCGGGTGGAGCTGGCGGGCTGTGCGCCCGGGCTGTATGCCCCGCTGCTGGAAATTTTGGAACAAATGGGCTGCACCGTAGAGCGTGCGCGCGATGCTGCCGCCATTTCACGGTTCGGGGCGCTGCGCGGTGCGGGAAATGTGCACACCGCACCTTATCCCGGCCTTGCCACGGACGCCGCCCCGCTGCTGGCGGCGGTGATGCTCTGCGCACAGGGGGAAAGCCGCCTGCAGGACAGGGTGTTTGAAAATCGTTTTGCCTGTGCCGAGGGCTTTGCGGCGCTGGGGGCAAACGTCCGGGTGGCAGAGCGCACCCTGTATGTGCAGCCCGCCGGGGCGCTGCACGGGGCAAAGCTGACTGCACCGGACCTGCGGGGCGGGGCGGCGCTGGCGCTTGCGGCACTGGCTGCCCGGGGCAGCAGCCGCCTTGGCGGGGTGGAGTTTGTCCGACGCGGCTATGCGGACCTTGACCGGCTTTTGGCGGGGCTGGGCGCACAGATTTGGCAGGAAATACCCGCCCGGAGTGGGGTTGTGAAAAAAACACTCACGAAAAAGCAATTTTGTCTTGCAATCGGAGCAAAAAGATGATACGATACTGTTATATAAGTATCGTATGATAATATCTGTGCGGCTTTTGCGCAGTTCCACATAAAAATCCGATGGAGGACAAAGTTATGGCATTGATGCTCGATGAAGAACTGGACGAGAACGTTACGACGATCAAGGTGATCGGTGTGGGCGGCGGCGGCGGCAACGCCGTGAACCGCATGGTGAGCGATGGCCTGCAGGGCGTGGAGTTCATCGCAATGAATACTGACCAGCAGGCACTGGCCAAGAACCATGCCTCGGTCAAGGTGCAGCTGGGTTCCAAGCTGACCAAGGGTCGCGGTGCGGGTGCAGACCCGGAGATCGGCCAGCGCGCCGCTGAAGAAAGCAAGGACGAGATCGCCAACGCTCTCAAGGGCTCCCAGATGGTCTTTATCACCGCCGGTATGGGCGGCGGCACCGGCACCGGTGCGGCACCCGTTGTGGCCGAGGTGGCACACGATCTGGGCATCCTGACCGTCGGCATCGTTACCAAGCCCTTCTCCTTTGAGGGCAAGCGCAAGATGGGTCTGGCCGAGCAGGGCATTGCCAATCTGCTGATGCACGTTGACAGCCTGATCGTCATCCCCAACGAGCGCCTGAAGATGATCAGTCAGGAAAAGATCACCCTGATGAACGCCTTCCAGGCCGCCGATAACGTGCTGCGTCAGGGCGTTGAGTCCATCTCTGCCCTGATCAATGTGCCCGCCTTCATCAACCTGGACTTCGCCGACGTGCGCTCCATCATGAAGGATGCCGGTTACGCCCACATGGGCGTGGGCAGCGCCAAGGGTGCCGGCAAGGCCGAGAACGCCGCTAAGGCTGCTATCTCCAGCCCGCTGCTGGAGACCAGCATCGCAGGTGCACACGGCGTTATCATCAACATCACTTCCAGCCCGGACATCGGTCTGGAGGATGTGGAGACCGCCGCAGGCCTCATCACCCAGAGCGCACATCCCGATGCAAACATCATCTGGGGTACTGCCTTTGATGAGAACCTGTCCGATGAGATGCGCGTGACCGTTGTGGCCACCGGCTTCGACAACAAGAGCGCCAGCGACCTGCGCAACAGCATCAACAACGCCATGGGCGGTGCACAGTCTGTGCCGGCTGCGGTGTTCAGCAGCGATACCGGCGCAAGCGCCGCCCCGGCATCCAATGCCGCCCCGGCTGCTGCTCCGGCTGAAAAGAAGGCCGTGGAAGAGGAAAGCAGTGACAACCGTTACTACGATGAACTGCTGGCTATTCTGAACAAGCGGAAGTAATTACAGGCTACAATGGGGCTGGCAGCTGCGCCCATGCGGTCAGCGCAAGCCCCGTGCAAGGTGTGCATGGGAGGGCATCATGGTGCAGACAGAGCGGGAGACCGGTGTCCTGCGCGGACAATTTGCCCGGCAGGCCGCTGTACAGGCATCTGCCGCAGCACAGGCGGAAAGCGCCCGGGCACAGGCAGAGCAGCTGAGCCGTAAGCTGGCTGCGGCACGCGCCGAGGTGCGCCGGTACCAGACCCGGATGTTCGCCTTTGAGCGCACCCTGCTTGCCCTCAAGCACGATAATGCAGAGCTGGAAGCCGCCTGTGAGCAGGCGTTGGAACAGCTGGAGCTGGCCAACGCCCGGGCAGAAAAGGCCGAAGCCGCCTGCCGCAGAGCCGAAGCTGCCCTTGCCGCCATGCAGCAGACTGCCCCGGAAGCACCTGTGCAGCCGGATACCGCCCCCGAGGCTGTGCCGCAGTGCGAGGCTGCCCCGGAACAGCCTGCACCGGAAACGGAAGAACTGCTCTGCGCTCCGGAACAGGCATTGCCCCCGGAGTCTGCACAGCCTGCGTGGAAGCCGGAGACCCGGCTGGAACAGATGGCTGTGGAGCTGATGGGCTGGTTCGATGCCATGATGCCCCAAGAATAAACTTGAAAAGGACTGTTGCGTGTTTTGCGCAGCAGTCCTTTTTCTTTCTGCGTAGGACGATTTGAAATGGCCTCCGCTTTGCTTTGCGCATCATCAGCGGAAATGAGGTTTATATTTCGCGGTTGCCGCGCTCTGCGGAGCGCGGCAACCGCATTTTCACAGGAAGGGCTGTAACGACAAACGGCTTGCTTTCGAACAGCGTTTGCAAAGGGTACTGTAAAAATTGGATTGCATTTATACAACTGGGAATGAGAACGCTTGCAGAAAATACCGGAAAATGGAAGAAATGTTGCACGCATCCTTGCATTTTGCTGTAAAATCCAGTAAAGTATAAATGAATGCAATAAAGCGGATGCTAGGGAAAACCTATTGCATCCAGTCAGTGCGGACGGTGTGCCCGGAACAAAGCCGGGGCAGATGGATGCGCCGCAAAAGGAGAAACATGGCCATGAACGAGAAACCGAAGATCCTGATCGCGGATGATTCCGAGATCAACCGTGCCCTGCTCAAGGAGATACTGGGCGATGGCTATGACTATCTGGAAGCAGAGGATGGCGCAGCGGCAGTGGAACTGATGCGGCAGCGCACGGATATCTCCCTGTTGCTGCTGGATCTGATGATGCCGGGCATGGACGGCTTTGACGTGCTGCGGGTGATGAAGTATCACGCATGGCTGGACGAGATCCCGGTCATCGTCATCTCGGCGGCAGAGGATACTGCCAACATCGAACGTGCCTATGATCTGGGTGTGGCAGACTATATCCGCCGCCCCTTCGAGCGGATCATGATCCTGCGCCGGGTGAAGAATATCCTCATGCTGTACGCCAAGCAAAAGCGGCTCACCCGCCTTGTCACCGATCAGGTGTACGAAAAAGAGCATAACAGCGTGCTGATGATCAGCATCCTGAGCCATGTGGTGGAGTTCCGCAACAGCGAGAGCGGGCTGCACGTTATGCACATCCGCACCCTGACCGACCTGCTGCTGCACCGGTTGGCGCAAAAGACCGACCGTTATCAGCTGGATGAAAGCGATATCGCCCGCATCAGCACCGCCTCGGCGCTGCACGATATCGGTAAGATCGTTATTCCGGAGGAGATCCTGAACAAGCCCGGCCGCCTGACTGCCGAGGAGTTTGCCATTATCAAGAACCATACCGTGGCGGGTGCGCAGATGCTGCAGGATCTGGGACAGGCGATTGCGCGGGACGAGCCGCTGTTGCAGGTGGCGCACGCCATCTGCCGCTGGCATCACGAGCGCTGGGACGGCAATGGCTACCCCGACCGGCTGAAAGGGGATGAGATCCCCATTGCGGCGCAGGTGGTGGCGCTGGCAGACGTATACGACGCTTTGACCAGCGAGCGCTGCTATAAGCACGCCTACGACCACGACACCGCGCTGCGCATGATCCTGAACGGCGAGTGCGGCGCGTTCAACCCGCTGCTGCTGGACTGCTTGAAAGAGTCCTCGGAGCAGCTGCGCACCGAGCTGACCCGCTCGGAGTGGGACAGGGGCTTCCGGCAGGAGACCCACCGCCTTTCCGAGGAGATTTTGCACCGGGAGGCGCTGCCCCGGGAGAACCACTCCCAGCTGCTGCTGGAGCAGGAAAAGGAGCGCACGGATTTCTACGCCGCCCAGTGCGGCGGCATCCGGTTCGACTACGACCTGCTGGCAGGCAGCGTGACCGTGTATGACTACCATGCCGAGCCTATGCAGCAAAAAACGGTGACCGATTTTGCGCAGGGCAAGGGACTTGGCTTTTTGAACGAGCAGGATCGGCGCAAGCTTTCCAAGGCCATCAGCCGCGCCACGCCGGAAGCGCCGGACGTGGTGCTGCCGGTAATGGTGCAGCGAGATGGGAAGCCGCACCTGCACCGGATGGCGCTGCACACCATCTGGAGCGGTGTCGGGGTGCGCCGCTGCGTGAACGTGTTGGGGCAGCTCACCGATGAACAGCACCGCGTGGAGCATCAGGCAGAGCTGCTGACCGCCATCGACCCGGAGGAAGATCCCGCCCGGTTCCTACGGCGGCTGCAGGGCATCTTTGATGTGGTGCGTCTGGTAGACCCGGAGCACCGCAAGGTGCTTGCGCTGGACAGCGATGGCATCCTGACCGAAAAGCGCGGCAACTGCTACATGGTATGGAACAAGGATACCCGGTGCGAAAACTGCATCTCGGCCAAAGCCTACGCCCGCAAGACCATTCTGAATAAGATCGAGTTCAAGGACGAGGAAGCCTATTTTGTCATTTCCAAGTATATCGAGGTAGGCGGCAGGGGCTGTATGCTGGAACTGGTCACCCGGCTGACGGATGGCCGCTGGCTGGATATGGGCGGCCACCGTCTGCTGCTGGACCGCTGCGACGGAATGGAGCGCAGCGCCTTCGTAGACCCTCTGACCGGGGCCTACACCCGCCGCTATTTTGATAAGTTCCTTGCCGGGGGCGAGATGCACGGCGGCGTGGCGATGATCGATGTGAACCAGTTCAAGTCGGTCAACGACAGCTTTGGGCATCTGGTAGGGGACGAGGCGCTGCAAACCGTGGCCGCAGCCATGCAGAGCTGCCTGCGCCAGACCGATATCCTGATCCGCTACGGCGGCGATGAATTTCTGCTGCTGATGCCCCAGAACTGCCCTGATGGCGTAGAAAGCGTCATCCGGCGGGTGCAGAACGCTGTGCAGGCGGCACGGGTGCCCAGCCACCCGGAGCTCCGGCTTTCGGTAAGCATTGGCGGCGTGTGCAATGTGCAGCCCCTGACCGAGGCCATCCGGCAGGCCGATGCCCGGATGTACTGCAATAAAGAAAACGGTGAGCAGGTGTTATAACCGCAGCTGACAACAAAAAAGAGACAGGCGACCTTTCCGGGAAGCCTGTCTCCTCTTTTTATCAAAGAAATCTTTTATTTCCGCTGCCGGGCGGCGATCTGCGCGGCAGTGGGCGGGATATCGCCCTGTGCGGCCTTTTCCAGCTGACCCAGACGGCGATCCAGATCGGTGAGCCGCTGCGAGACGATGTCCGGCAGATCCTGCTGGTCCAGATCGTCGGCGGGGTTCACCGCCTTGTTGTTGATGCGCACCACCTCGGCGGGCACGCCCACGGCGGTGCAGTTGGCGGGCAAATTGCGCAGCACCACGCTGCCCGCACCGATGCGGGCGTTATCCCCGATGAACACCGGACCCAGCACCTTGGTGCCCGCGCCGATAAGCACGTTGTTGCCCAAGGTGGGGTGGCGTTTGCCGGTATCCTTGCCGGTACCGCCCAGCGTTACTCCGTGGTAGATGGTGCAGTTATCCCCGATCTCGCAGGTCTCGCCGAACACGATGCCCATGCCGTGGTCGATGAACAGACACTTGCCGATGGTTGCACCCGGGTGAATCTCGATGCCGGTGCGGTGGCGGCCATGCTGGCTGACCCACCGTGCCAGAAAAAAGTGCTTGTGCCCGTACAGCCAATGCGCAATGCGGTGGTACACCAGAATGTGGAATCCCGGGTACAGCAGCATTACCTCCAGCACGCTGCGTGCGGCGGGGTCCTTGCGCTGGATGTTCCGCGCGTCCTCAAGTAAACCCATGCGGAAAACCTCTCTTTCCCATAACCCCCGCCCACACGACGGGGCTCTCCCTTTTACCGTATTATAATAGCACAGCAGGAGACGAAAGTACAGTGCTGTACTAGGGATTGTGGAACAAAATGGCATTTATTTTGCCGCGTGACTCGGGTTTTGGGTAGAGTATCCAAAATTCGGCGAGAGATACCAGAAACCTTTTAGCACCTGTTTTTGCGTACAGCCATTGACATATTTTGCGGTTCTATGATAAAATAATACGAATGAAAACGCAACCATCATAAAAAGGAGAAACACCATGCTGTGCAGCGCCCAGAACCCGAAACTGAACAAGCAGTTCGCGTCCGGTTTTGCCGTGGCTTCGTTGTTTCCTTTTTTTGCGCAATGAGCTTTTCCCTTTGCGGGGAAAAGTTTTTTTTTGCCCGTTTTCGGGCGCCTGACACACAAAAATACCATTACAGGAGGGAACCGCGATGCTGCTGACAAACGCTGTAAACACCGAGGGACGGCCGCTGGAGATCTATGTAAAGGATGGCAAAATCGCTGCCGTAGGGCAGGATCTTTCCGCCCTTGCCGCCGAGAACGAGACGGTGGTGGATGCCGGTGGGCTGACTGTGCTGCCTGCATTTGTGGATCTGCACTGCCACTGGCGCACCCCGGGCTTTGAGTACAAGGAGGACATTGAGACCGGCAGCCGTGCCGCTGCTGCCGGTGGCTACACTTTTGTAAACCTGATGCCCAACACCAAGCCCGTCTGCTCCTCTGCCGCACAGGCCATGATGGTGGAGCAGAAGGCCGCCGAGGTGGGGCTGTGCGATGCAAACCAGACCGTCTCCATCACCGAGAACTTTGACGGCGTGAGCATCGATCACCTCAAGACCCTGCCCGCCAGCGTGAAGTTCATCACCGAGGACGGCCACGGCGTGCAGGATAACGCCACCATGGCGCGGGCCTTTGCCATCTGCACCCAGAAGGACATCACGGTCATGAGCCACGCCGAGGATATGGAGATCAGCCCGTGGGACTACCGTCTGGCCGAGGATATCGAGACAGTGCGCAACTGCTGGCTGAGCGAGTACTACCAGACCCGGCTGCACATGTGCCATGTGTCCACCCGGGGTGCGCTGGACGCCATCCGCATGGCAAAGCTGCAGGGTGCACCGGTCACCTGTGAGGTGACCCCCCACCACCTGTGGTTCACCAACGACACCTGCGACTACCGGGTCAACCCGCCCATCCGCACCGCCGATGATGTGGAGGCGCTGGTGGAGGGCATTCGTACCGGCATCGTGGACGCCATTGCCACCGACCATGCACCTCACTCCGAAGAGGATAAGCTGAAAGGCATGGCCGGTATGGTGGGCAGCGAGACCGCCTTCGGCGTGTGCTACACTAAGCTCTGCAAGCAGGAGGGTCTGCCGCTGGAGCTGCTGGTGCACCTGATGAGCACCCGCCCCGCCGAAATCCTGGGCCTTGCCAAGGGTCAGCTGGAGCCGGGCTTCGATGCCGACTTTGTGCTGGTGGATCTGGACACCCCCTACACGGTGGAAAAGGAAAAGCTGCACTCCAAGAGCCACAACACCCCCTTTGACGGTGCACAGCTCTACGGCAAGGTGTTTGCCACCATCAAGGCCGGTAAGATCACCTATCAGGCCGAGGAGTAAAACCCATAGTTACAATTCATTTTCTATAAATACGATTTACAGGAGGACACCCAAATGACGAACATGGACAAACTGTACGAAGCTGTGGAAGCCCGCGGCCCGGTGTGCGTGGGTCTGGACACCGATTTCAGCTACCTGCCTGCCGATTTTGTGGACAGCACCCTGACCAAGGGCGAGAACATCGTGCGATTCAACAAAAAGCTCATCGATGCCACCAAGGCTGTGGCAGGCTGCTACAAGGTGCAGATCGCTTATTATGAGTCTCTGGGCATGGAGGGCATGAAGGCCTACGCCGACACCCTGAAGGCTGTGCGCGAGGCCGGTGTGCCGGTGATCGCGGATATCAAGCGCGGCGATATCGCCAAGACCGCCGAGATGTACGCCATGGGTCACTTCACCGGCGATTTTGAGAGCGATTTCGTTACGCTGGCACCCTACATGGGTCTGGACTCCATCAGTCCCTACCTGCCCTACGCCGAAAAGCAGGGCAAGGGTATGTTCGTGCTCTGCCGCACCTCCAACGGCGGTGCCAAGGACTTTGAGTACGAGAAGCTGGCTGACGGCCGCCACGTCTACGATCTGGTGGGCGACAAGCTGAACGCGCTGGGCAAGGACTACATGGGCGAGCACGGCTACTCCTCCATCGGTCTGGTCATCGGCGGCACCCACATCGAGGAAGCCACCGAGATCCGCGCAAAGTATCAGGACAGCTTCTTCCTGATCCCCGGCTACGGCGCACAGGGCGGCAAGGCCGAGGATATCGCCCAGTACCTCACCAAGGGCAACGGCGGCGTGGTCAATTCCAGCCGCGGCATCCTGCTGGCTTACAAAAAGCAGCCGGGCGTTGCCTTTGACGAGGCCGCTTACAACGAGTGTGTGAACATGAAGGAGGCCATTGCTCATGCGTGCAGCCTGCTGTGAAGCCACCGTCCTGCGCAATGAGGTCATTGCCCCGGATATCCGCCTGCTGACCGTGGTATGGCCGGACCGCGACCACGCCCCCCACGCAGGTCAGTTCTTCACCCTGCGCTCCTGGGGCGCAGACGAAGCACCCTTCCTGTCCCGTCCCATCAGCGTGCACCGCTGGAACCCGGACAGCAGCACCATCGAGTTTTTGTATCAGGTGGTGGGCGAGGGCACCGAGAAGCTGGCACAGCTCAAGCGACAGGATACCTTCCAGCTTACCGGCCCCATGGGCAACGGCTTTGATGTGCCGGACATCCTGAGCAAGTACAAAAAGATCGCCGTGGTGGGCGGCGGCATCGGCACCGCGCCCATGTTCCAGCTCACCCGCGAGCTGGCCGCTGCCGGGGTAAAGCCGG
>OGYR01000854.1_pt1 | contig 13301 bp, 10 predicted proteins | sample 1576661 | NCBI WGS metagenome assembly OGYR01 (sample SAMEA3541490, study PRJEB24748) | human gut metagenome | biome: human gut; feature: human-associated habitat; material: faeces | place: China | collected 2012
CCTGCCCAATGGGCAGGAGCCGTTCTCATATATGAAAGTTATTCTTCAAATTCCAGATCGCTGGGCAAAATCAGGTCCAGCTCGGCGGCAGGTTCTGCCACAAGGCGGCGGCTCTGGTGGAAGATGGCCTTTTCCAGCGTGTTGCGGGCAAGACGGCCGTTGCCGGCGGTGCGGCTGTCCAGCGCCTGACGGCGCTTGTAGTAGCCCAAAAGCGGGAAGGTACAGCCCTCGGCAAGGCGATAGCCCTTGCCCTTTGCCAGCACGTTGGTGATGTCCAGCAGCTCGTCTGCCGTGTAGTCCGGGAACTCGATCTTGTTGGGGAAGCGGCTGGCAAGACCGCTGTTGGCGGTAAGGAACACCTCCATCTCCCGGGTGTAGCCCGCCAGAACGACCACCAGCTCGTCCCGGTGATCCTCCATGCCCTTCACAAGGGTGTCGATGGCTTCGAGCCCAAAGCTGTCCTGCTCGCCGCGGTAGAGGCTGTAGGCTTCGTCGATGAACAGCACACCGCCGAGGGCACTCTCGATGACGCTGTTTGTCAGCGGGGCGGTGTGGCCGGTGTAGCGGCCCACAAGGTCGGCACGGGTCACTTCCACCAGCTGACCGCCCTTCAGCGCGCCGATGGCCTTGAGGTACTTTGCCACCAGCCGGGCAATGGTGGTCTTGCCGGTGCCCGGGTTGCCGGTGAAGATCATGTGCATGGAAAGGCTGGCGGTCTTGAAGCCTGCCGCCGCGCGGCGCTGCTGCACCTGCAGGTTATCCGCCAGACCAAACACATACTCCTTGACCGCCCCAAGGCCCACAAGGCCGTCGAGCTCTGCGCGGATTTCATCTACAGCGCCCGTGTACTCGGCAGGCAGCAGGGCAGACAGCTTCTGCTCGGGCTGGTCGTTCAGGCAAAACCACACACCCTCCGGCTTTGCGGTCAGGGTGACGGTGCCGGTAAGCTTTGCATCCGTCTGCAGGCAGTATTCGCTCAGGGCGCGGAACATTTTATCGCAGCATTCCGCAAGGCCCGCCGCACCCTTTTCCTTAGAGCACTGGGCGGCAACATAGTCCCGCACATCGGCCCCGGCAGAGAGGGTCAGCCCAAGGCGTGCGCTCACCTTCTGGGCCAGCGCATTCAGCTGCTGCGCCGCCAGCGCTGCAAGGTCCTCGCGGGCAAAGGCGCTGGTCTCGCACACATCGCCCACCGCCGCCACAAAGGGCGCACCGAACTTATCCGCCAGCGCGTCCCGGCCCTTGCGGGAAAAGAAGATGAGGTACTTGCCGCAGGGCGTGATGCTGCTCACTGCGCCCGGAGCCAGTGCCGTGCCTGCATCCACAAGGATGCCCTCCTTGTTCACAAGATACCGGCTGGAAAGCGGTGCGCTGCCCTTCACAGCAAGGTCTGCAAGAGTCTTGAGGAAGGCCGCATGGCAGCTCTCGTAATGCTCAAAGATCACGATCTCCCCGGGGGCGTGCAGGGCCGCATACAGATCCTGCAAAAACAGCTTTTCCGCACCGGAATTGGGGTAGAGGGCAAGGTCCACCACCGCGGTTTTGTCGCTCTGCAAAAGGCCCCGCGCCGCCATGATGCGGGCGGTCTCTGCCAGCGCAAAATGCCGCCCGGTGCCTGCACCTCCGCAGATCAGGATCACATTGCGTGCTGCCGGGCGCTCGGTGCCCAGCACAAAGGGCCGGCGCATGGCGCGCACCACGCTGTCCACAAAGGCATCCTGCCCGAGAACGGTCTTTTTCACCTCGGCGGCAAGGCCCTCAAAGCTGCCAAGGTGCTCTGCGGTCACATCGGCAGTGCCCTTGGCAAGCAGGCCGTCCGCTTCCATATCCCGCAGCATCTGGCGGCTGTCCTCCAGAGCAGACTGCACCGCAGTGTCCTGCGTTTTCAGCTGGGCGTTCTGTTTTTTGAGCAGGGCATCCAGCTGCTTCTGGTTTTCCAGCAGGGCAGCATTCAGGTCCGGCACTGCGGGCGCTTTGGCCTTTGGCGTTTTGCTTTCCGGCTGGGCCGTGCCGCCAAAGCGCGGCTTTCCCCCTGCGCCGAACACACCGTTCATAAGGTTTTCCCAATCGTCGGTATATGCCATGGTTTACCCTCCGTTTTTGTCGTTTTCTTCCAGTATAGTGTACCCGGACAGGTTTTGCAATTCCCTCTTGAAAAATCCACACCGGTTGTTTACACTTACTGTATGGAAAACAAGAAGAAGGAATGAAGGAAACCATGAGTGCCAGAACCCCCGCTGAACTGAAAGAACTGTTCGAGAGCGACACCTTTGCCCGGGACACCACCTGCACCGGGCCGCTGGGGCCGGAGTATACCCTCTCCGGCACGCGGCTGCGTCTGTGGGCGCCTACAGCTCAGAGCGTGTGTGTGAACCTTTACCGCAAGGGCCGTGGCGGCGTGCGCATAGGCACCCTGCCGTTGGAGCGTGGGCCGCAGGGCGTGTGGAGCATCTATCTGCCCGGCGACCAGCACGGCCGTTATTACACCTTTACAGTGACGGTGGACGGCGTGAGCCGCGAGACCGGCGACCCCTACGCCCGCGCTGCCGGTGTGAACGGCACCCGCAGCATGATCGTAGATCTTGCCCGCACCGCCCCCTCCGGGTGGGAGCATGATGTGCGTCCGGTCATCCCTCCGGAGCAGCGCGCAGTGTGGGAGGTGAGCGTGCGCGACTTCTCGCAGGACGCTGCCAGCGGCGTGCGCCCGGCATGGCGGGGCAAGTTCATGGCCTTTACTCAGCAGGGCACCACCCTGCACGGGGACGGCATCCACCCCACCTGCCTGAATTATTTAAAGCGTCTGGGCGTGAAGTATGTGCAGCTGATGCCCATTTTCGACTTTGGCAGCGTGGACGAGGCAAAGCCGCTGCTGCGGCAGTACAACTGGGGCTATGACCCCACCAACTACAATGTGCCCGAAGGCAGCTATTCCACCGACCCCACCCGCGGCGAGGTGCGCATCCGGGAGTGCAGGAAAATGATCGCAGCCCTGCACGCGGCGGGCATCGGTGTGGTGATGGATGTGGTGTATAACCACATGTACCGCAGCGAGAACCCGCTGAACGACACCGTGCCCTGCTACTTTTTCCGCCAGAACGAGGACGGCAGCTTTTCCAACGGCAGCGGCTGCGGCAACGAATTTGCCAGTGAGCGGCCCATGGCCCGGCGGTATATGATCGATTCCATCCTCTACTGGGCGCAGGAATACCACATCGACGGCTTCCGGTTCGACCTGATGGGTCTGTACGATGTGGAGACCATCAACGCGGTGCGCGCCGCGCTGGATACGCTGCCCGGCGGACGGGATATCCTGATGTACGGCGAGCCGTGGCAGGGCGGCGGCAGCCAGCTGCACCGGTACGAGGCCAACAAGGCGAATCTGGCCATGCTGAACGAGCGCATCGGCATCTTCTGCGACGACACCCGCGACACCATCAAGGGCGGCTGCTTCAACGCCCGGGAGCCGGGCTATGTGGAGGGCAGGCCCGGCAGCTTCTGGGACATCGGCGGCGCGGTGGCGGCATGGTGCCGCAGCGACCGTCTGCCGCCCCACGCGCCCAGCCAGATCGTGAGCTATGTTTCCGCCCACGACAACTTCACCCTGTGGGACAAGCTGCTGCTGGTGCGGTACGAAAAGCCGGAGTTCACGGCGGCAGACAGCACAGCCCTTGCCCAGAACCGGCTGGCGGCGGGCATTTACCTGACCAGCTTCGGCCTGCCTTTCCTGCAGGCGGGCGAGGAGTTTGCCCGCACCAAAAAAGGGAAGGGCAACAGCTACCGCTCCTCGCCTGCACTGAACCGGCTGGACTGGGAGCGGGCCGAAAAATATCATGCACTGGTGGACTACTACCGCGGCCTGCTGGCTCTGCGGGCAAGGTTTCCGCGGCTTTCCAGCACCGACCCCCACGCGCCGGATGCCCTGCACTTTTTCTCGCTGGAGCAGCCGCTGGTGGGCTGGCTCCTGCCGGCACAGTGGGGCGATGGTGCGGCATGGCAGGCGCTGTGTGTGTTCTACAACCCTACCGATGCCGGCAGGACCGTGCCGCTGCCGGTTGGGCGCTGGCAGATGCTGAGCGACGGCATCTCGTCCAGCCTGTGGCGTGGCCCGGCAAGAGTGTATGAGCACGAGGCCGTGCTGATGCCTTACAGTGCCACCATCTTTGGACAGATATAAAAACAGGAGCGGATGGAAAACTCTCATCCGCTCCTGTTTTCTATTTTGCTCAGCTGTTGGAAGCCGTCTTTTCGCCCAGTGTCACATTGACCGTCTGCATCTGGCCGTCGCGTGCAATGGTGATGGAAAGCGTATCGCCTGCTGCGTGCTTCTGCATCAGGGTGCCAAGGTCGTCCTTGGAGGCGATCTCGGTGCCGTCCACGCTCACGATGCGGTCACCGGCCTGCAGGCCTGCCTTTTCGGCAGGGCCGCCCTTGACCACCTCCACAACGTAAACGCCGTAGGCATTCACGCCCAGTTGAGAAGCAGTCTGTGCGTCGGTCACGGCCAGATAGGTGATGCCCAAATAAGGCCGTCCGGTCACATAGCCGTTCTCCAGCAGTTCCTGTGCCACCTTGATGGCATCGTTGATGGGGATGGCAAAGCCCAGACCCTCTGCATCGCTGGAAGAGGATTTTGCATTCACAATGCCGACCAGCTCACCGTTCATATTGAACAGGCCGCCGCCGGAGTTGCCGGGGCTGACCGAAGCATCCATCTGGATCAGGGACATGGTGTTCACAGAGCTGCTGCCCTGAATGGTGACGCTGCGGTTCAAAGCGCTGATCATGCCGCCGGTCACGGTGCCGCCCAGCTCACCCAGCGGGTTGCCCACAGCCATCACGCTCTGGCCCACCTTCAGGCTGTCGCTGTTGCCCACGGTGGCGGGGGTCAGGCCGTCAGCATCGATCTTAATGACCGCGATATCGCTGGTGGTATCTTCGCCCACAAGGGTGGCGGTGTAGTCCTTGTCACCAATGGTAACGGTGATGGTGGAAGCGCCGTCCACCACATGTGCACAGGTGAGGATGTAGCCGTCCGAGCTGATGATCACGCCGCTGCCGGCACCGCTCTCCACCTGATTCTGGCCGTACCACGACCACTGAGAGTAGACCACCTGCTCCGTAGTGATGACCACCACGCTGGGGCTGACCAGATCAGCCACCTGTTCCGTGGTCAGGCTGCTGCCGCTGCTGGATGCTGCGGTGATGGAATTATCCGAACCGGATGCACTGTCGGCCGTAGAGGAAGGTGCCACCTGCTGAATGACCACCTTGCCGCTGCCGCCGAACTTTGCCCCCACAAAGCCGCCCGCAAAGCCCATGGCTGCGGCCAGCACCAGCGCCACGGCGCTGCGTGCAACGCGCTTGCCATTGAACTTTTTCTTCTTTTTAGGGGGCTGCGCGTCCTGCGGCTGTACCGGATGTACCGGCGGCGTTGCACCGCCTGCGCCGTTGTCTGTCTGCGGGGCGGTGTAAGCGGTCTCCGGTTCCGGCTGCGGGTCGTTGTACTGGTTGGCGGTGTTCATGCCGCTGCTGCCCACATTGGGATAACCGGTATCTCCGCTTTCGTTTTTATCCTGAGAGGAATAATCATATTCCCATTTGTTCTCATTGTCCATGCTGATACTTCCTTTCCGTAAGGGATACGTCCACAGGAGCCCTGTTCCTTTGAACTGCTCCTATTGTAACCGTCAATTGTGAAAATCAATCGCGCGCGCCGTGAAGAAACTGTGAAATAAAGACGCGCTTTCCGCCCTTGACAGCGGCCTTTGCGCTTGCTATTGTAAAAGCGTAAATTCAGGAGGAACACACCATGGAACTGCACCGCACAGACGAGGGCTTTGCCCTCTATAAGGAAAAAGCACAGATCGGCTTCTGCGCGCTCACGCCCGCCGCAAAGGGGGCTGCCATCACCGCGTTTGGCATCGAACCGCAGTGGCGGCGCAAAGGCTACGGCTCCTATCTATTAAAAGAAGCCTTGCGCGCCTACGCCGGATACGACCGCGAAAAGGCTACCGTATTTACCGCCCCGCTGCCCGCCGATGCCGCAGAGCTTGCGTTCTGGGCAAAGTTCGGCTTTGCGGCAGAAGGCAGGCAGCTGGTGCGCCGCCGCACGCCGGACCTGACCGCCGTCAAGTTCGTGCAGGACTTTCTGGCCGCGCGGCTGGCACAGCCGCGCCTTTGCATCGATGCTACCTGCGGCAACGGCGGCGACACGGCCTTCCTGTGCGGCATCACCGCGCCGGAAGGAAAGGTAGTCGGCTTTGACGTGCAGGAAGCTGCCATTGCATCCACCCGGAAGCATCTGGAGCAGCTGGGCGTGCCTGCCGCCCGGTATGAGCTGCACTGCCAAAGCCACGCAGACCTTTTACAGATTGTGCAGCCCGGCACGGCAGATGCGGTGATGTTCAACTTTGGCTGGCTGCCCGGGGCCGACCACGCAGTGTTCTCCACCGCGCAGAGCAGCATCCCCGCCCTGCAGGCGGCTTTGGAAGCCGTGCGCCCCGGCGGCGTGGTGAGCGCCATCCTCTACAGCGGGCAGGTCATCGGCACGGATGAAAAGCAGACGGTGCTGGAATATCTCCGGGCACTTCCGCTCAAAAGTTTTACCGTTCTGGTGTGTGATTTTGCCAACTGGGCCGAAACCGCCCCTCTGCCCTGCATCATCTTGAAAAAATAACGAAAACACTTGCATTATGGAGCGTTTTCGGATAAAATAGGGTACGTATGTGTAAAAACGAACTCCTTCAGTCTCGCATTCGCTCGACAGCTCCCTCTGGGAGGGAGCCTTTGACGCTGCGGGAAGGCAAAAGCCTCCCTCCTTGAGAAAGACTTCCCCCGGCCGGGACAGATTCTCCCCGCGCCGGGGAGAAATGTCACCGCAGGTGACAAAGAGAGGAGCAGATGTCACACAAGTGACAAAAGGGGGAACAGTGGCATCGCGGAGCGATGACGGAAGGAGTTTTATCCGTATAGGAGAAATACTAGTTTATGACAAATCGTGAAGAAATCGAGCGCCGCCGGACGTTTGCGATCATCAGCCATCCCGACGCCGGTAAGACCACTCTGACCGAAAAGCTGCTGCTGTACGGCGGAGCCATCAATCAGGCAGGCTCCGTCAAGGGCAAGCAGAGCGCAAAGCACGCCGTGTCCGACTGGATGGACATTGAGAAGCAGCGCGGTATTTCCGTCACCTCTTCTGTCCTGCAGTTCAACTACGCGGGCAAGTGCGTGAACATTCTGGACACCCCGGGCCATCAGGACTTCTCGGAGGACACCTACCGCACCCTGATGGCAGCAGACTCTGCCGTCATGGTCATTGATGCCGCAAAGGGCGTTGAGGCCCAGACCATCAAGCTGTTCAAGGTGTGCACCCTGCGCCACATCCCCATCTTCACCTTCATCAACAAGATGGACCGCGAAGCCCGCGACCCCTTTGAGCTGATGGAGAACATCGAGGAAATTCTGGGCATCAAGACCTACCCCATGAACTGGCCCATCGGCTGCGGCAAGGAGTTCAAGGGCGTGTTCGACCGCAACACCCGCAAGGTGCTGGCATTTTCCAGCGACGGCCGCGCCAACGGCGTGAAGAAGGTGGATGAGACCGAGGCCGAGCTGGGCGATCCCGCACTGGACGAGCTGCTCACCCCGTATCTGCACCAGCAGCTGGTGGATGAGATCGAGCTATTGGACGGCGCTGCCGAGGAATTTGACCTCGACAAAGTGCTGCGCGGCGAGCTGAGCCCCGTGTTCTTTGGTTCCGCTCTGACCAACTTCGGCGTGGAGCCTTTTCTGGAGAACTTCCTGCGGCTCACCCCCACCCCGCTGGCCCGCGTGGACAGCCTGACCGGCGAGACCGTGGACCCCTGCCGCGACGAGTTCTCTGCCTTCATCTTTAAAATTCAGGCCAACATGAACAAGGCCCACCGCGACCGCATCGCCTTTATGCGCATCTGCTCCGGCAAGTTCGAGCGCGGCATGGAGGCCTTCCATGTGCAGGAGGGCAAGAACATCAAGCTGGCCACCGGCACCCAGCTGATGGCGCAGGACCGCGCCATCGTGGACGAAGCCTACGCCGGCGATATCATCGGCCTGTTCGACCCGGGCATCTTCTCCATCGGCGACACCTTGTGCACCGGCAAAAAGAAGGTCCAGTTCGCAGGCATCCCCACCTTCTCGCCGGAGCACTTTGCCCGCATTGAGCAGAAGGACACCATGAAGCGCAAGCAGTTCGTGAAGGGCATGGAGCAGATCGCGCAGGAGGGTGCCATCCAGATCTTCCGCGAAGTGGGCGGCGGCATGGAAGAAGTGGTGGTCGGCGTGGTCGGTGTGCTGCAGCTGGAAGTGCTGGAGTACCGCCTGAACACCGAGTACAACGTAGAGATCCGGATGCAGCAGCTGCCCTTTGAACAGCTGCGCTGGGTGCAGAACGACCCCGACACCTACAACCTGCGGGATCTGGACCTGACCAGCGACACCAAGGCTGTGGAGGATATGAAGGGCAACCGCCTGCTGCTGTTCACCTCCGACTGGGCGGTGCGCTGGGCTGAGACCCACAACGAAACGCTGAAACTGAGCGAGTTCGGCAATATCTGAGTTGAAAGAGAGCTGCGGTGCGGGAATATCCCGCAGCTGCGGTTCTTTTTTCATAAAACACAAAAAATACAACGAAGAATGCCAGCTACGGAATGCGCTGCTCCCATTGCGGGGAACACTGCTGGCATGGAGGGAAAATATATGCAAAACATCAATATTGGCAAAAGCGGCATTCAGGTGCCGTTTCTCGGCATGGGCACCTGGGCCATCGGCGGCGGCTCCTGGTGGGGCGACAACGACGACAGCCTTTCCGTCAAGGCCATCCAGACTGCTGTGGAGCAGGGCATCCAGTGGATCGACACCGCCCCCATCTACGGCCTGTACCACAGCGAGACCGTGGTGGGCGAAGCCATGAAGCACATCGACCGCGACAAGGTGGTGCTTTCCACCAAGTGCGGTCTGGAGTGGCGGCATGAAACACCGGTGCTGCACAAGGTCGTGGACGGCACCACCGTTTACCGCGACCTGTCTGCAAAGAGCATCATCGAGGATGTGGAGGACAGCCTGCGCCGCCTGCACACCGATCATCTGGATGTGCTGTACACCCACTGGCAGACCCCCGATTTCGGCATCTACCCGCTGGAAGAGACGGTGGAAGCCATGATGAAGCTGAAGGAGCAGGGCAAGATCCGTGCCATCGGTGCATCCAACGTCACTGCTGACATCATCCGCGGCTACTGCAAGTACGGCCAGCTGGATGTCATTCAGGAAAAGTACAGTCTGCTCACCCGCCGTGTGGAAAAGCAGCTGCTGCCCACCTGCAGGGAGCTGGGCGTATCCGTGCAGGCATACTCTCCGCTGGAGCAGGGCCTGCTGACCGGCAAGGTGACCATGGACACCACCTATCCCGAGGGCAGCACCCGCAACTCCAACCCCAGCTTCCAGCCCGCCCGCCGGGCACAGGCGCTGGACATGCTGGCAAAGTGGGGCGACCTGACCGAGAAATACGACTGCTCTCTGGCACAGCTGGTGATCGCCATGACCGCCCGTATGATCCCCGGCCTGCATGTGCTGTGCGGTGCCCGCACCCCGCAGCAGGTGATGGACAACGCCGGTGCGCTGAACATCAAGCTGGACGGTGCCGATGCCGTCCGCATGAAGTGGGACGTGGATGCCATCTCCTGAGGTTTTAAAAGCTCCGAAAAAGGCCGGAGCCGACAGGTAATGCTGACGGCTCCGGCTTTTGATATTGATAGCAGATTTGCAAACTGGAATTTTACAGAGTATGAATGATATGAGAAGCGAGCTCTGCGTTTTCTTTATCTACAAAAATCTCTGTAATATACCGGGGCTTTATTCCAAAAGTCCCAATTTGAGCCCGCATCCGTGTCGCGTCAAAAACACTTCGCTGATTAGCATCTTTGGTTTTGCAATAGCATTTGATTCCAGCTGCTGTCAAAGCATCTGTAATACGATGGCAATAAGTTGAATCCGAAACAGTTGCCACCCGTGACTTGAAGAATTGCTCTAGCATGGTAAACCTCCTATGCAAAAAATGAACAACGGTTATTTGATGAATCAACGTAGCAGTGCGACTTCAAAATTCTGCTTTATCTTTACCCGTTCTCCTTCCAGAACAATCCGCCGCTGGTCTGGAACAGCATCCACGGGTTCACGCTCTTGCTGCCAAGCTTGAAGTCCATGGTCAGCTCCTCGCCCAGCACGCCCACAGCCTGCCCCTTTTCCACGCTCTGCCCGGCAGAGACAGAAAGTGCCTGCAGCCCGTACAGGTAGCTGCGCATCCCGCAGCCATGGTCAATGACCACCGTGTTGCCGGTAAGGGCCAGCTCTGCGGCCAGCACCACCACGCCGTTTGCCGGGGCGCGGCAGGGCTCGCCGGGAATGGTATAAAGCTTTGTGGAGTTGGAACGGCTGCCCTGCTGGCCGTTCACCACCCTGACCTGACCGTAATCCACCAGCGTGGTGTAGCTTTCCACAGGGTTCACAAAACCGCCCTGCCAGAGCTTTTCCCGGGCAGGTGCTTCGTACAGGCCCCAGACCGCATTGCGGAACTGGGTGTTCGCCGCTTCCGATGCATCCGGTTCCGGCTCCACGTCCACCGTGCCAAAATCCTTGGGCAGCACGATGATGCTGCGGGTGATGGTCTCGCCATTCACGGTAATGTTCACCTCATGCCCGCCGGAGGAAGCGTTGTATGCCGCCGGGATGTAGGCCCGCCAGCCATCGGCTGCACGCACGCACTGCACATTGCCAAGGTCGGTCTCCACAGTGGGTGCTGCATCGCCGGTCATGCCGGAGATGCGCAGGCCCACAATGCCGCCCTGCTCCACCCGCTCGGCGGAAAGCTCCACCTCCGCGCTGGCCTGCAGGGTGAACCGGAAGGCATAACGATACCAGCCGGTGGGCTTTGCGGGCTTTTCCAGCCCCAGATTTTTGCGCACTGAGCCGGTGCTGCCGCCCTCAAATTGGGTGGCCATGCCGCCCTCCGGCACCCGCCAGACCGATAGCTCTGCCTTATATTCGCCGTTGGCCGGGAACAGAAAGCTCTCGTATTCACTGGCTGTGCCCGTGAACACCGTCTCGCCGGAAGCCGTCCGGATGGTGAGGGTGGTGTAGCTGGCCCAGTCCGGCAGGGTGATGGCCGGGTGGGCCGTGTACAGCGTGCCCAGCTTCTGCACCGTGAGGGTGGCGGGGCTGGCGAACACCTTATCGAGCTTTCCGCCGATGAGCGGCACCTGCCAGCACCAGCCGTTGGGTTCCAGCGCTTCGGTGCCAAACTGCGCAGTGCTGTCCGGGCAGCCGCCCTCGGTGGTAAAGGCATAGCTCACGCCCATCACCGCGCCCAGAAAGATGCCTACGCCCAGCACCACACCCACGAGCCAGAGCAGAAAACGCTTCATGATACACTCCTTCTATGTAGCAAAAAGGGCGCACCGGCACAGCCTTTTGCAGACTGCCGGTGCGCCCGAAGGTTTACGGTTCGTGTTTTTTATTCTGCAGCATCCTCTGCAGGGGCAGCCTCTTCGGCAGCAGCCTCCGGCTCTACCGTTGCAGCATCGTCCTCGCCGAACAGCAGACGCTCGTACTCGTCCAGCTCCTTCTCACGGCGGTGCAGGTAAACAGCAACAGCAGCAAGGGCACCGGCAACAGCGGCCAGAACAGTGATCACAGCGACCAGACAAGATCTCTTCATAGGTTCAATACACTCCTTTTTTCGTTGAAACGATGTTTCAGCTTTCATTCCAGTGCTTGTTGGCTTTTATTATACCCGTTCCTGTCAAAAATTACAACTGTTCCGGTCAAAAAGGCCAAAATTTCATACTATAAGCTTCCTGTATGCCTTGAATGCGCCGGGCAGCGTATACTCGGCCTGCAGGGCTTCCCGGCTTGCCCACACGCAGCCTGCCGGAGCATCTTGGGCGGGCACATGCAGCAGGATGCCGTTCATATGCCACTCGATGTGGCTGAAGATGTGCTTTGCAGCGGGCAGCGCTTCCGGCGCGGCGGTGCCGGTATTCACCCCCATGGCCTGCAGGCGGGCAAGGACCTCTCCGGCGGCAAGGGCTTCACCCTCCCACAGTACCGGCTGCCACAGCCCGGCAAGCAGGCCCTTTTGGGGCCGCTGCTGCAAAAGGAAGCCTGCCGGGCTTTCCAGCAGGGCCAGCGTCACAGGCTGCAGTCTGCGGGGCTTGGGCGCTGCTTTGCGGGGCAGCTCCAATGCAGTGCCCGCAGCACGGGCGGCGCACAGGTGGGCGAGCGGGCATTTTTCGCACAGGGGCGCACCGTTCGGCACGCAGACCAGTGCTCCCAGCTCCATAAGGGCCTGATTGTAGTCGCCGGGCGCATCCGGCGGCTGGTGCTCCATCACGCGGGCGGTGAACGCTTTTTTCACTGCCGGTTCCGTGACGGCAGCGGGGTCGTTGTACAGGCGGGAAAACACCCGCAGCACATTTCCGTCCACCGCAGGCACCGGGATGCCGAAGCTGATGGACGCAACGGCTCCCGCCGTGTAGTCCCCGACGCCGGGCAGGGCCCGCAGGGCATCATAGTCGGCGGGCAGCTGTCCGCCGTACTGCTCGCAGACGATGCGTGCAGCCTTTTGCAGGTTGCGCACCCGGCTGTAGTAGCCAAGACCCTCCCAGAGCTTGTGCAGCTTTTCCTCTTCGCAGGCGGCAAGGGCCGGAATGTCCGGCAGGGCGGCGAGAAAGCGTTCGTAGTAGGGCAGTGCCGCCGAGACCCGGGTCTGCTGCAGCATGATCTCGCTGAGCCACACATGGTAGGGGCTGGGGTCGGTGCGGAAGGGCAGGATGCGGTGGTTTTTGTAAAACCAGTCCAGCAGGGCAGAGGAAATGTTTTCCACTTGTTTTGTGCTCCTTATCAAAAAACGGGCCGCCGCAAGGTGCAGCAGCCCGGTAAAAGTATGCGCGCTTATCAGAAGCCGTATGCAGTGCGGGGGAAGGGCAGCACGTCGCGGATGTTCTGGATGCCCGTGAGGTACATGATCATGCGCTCGAAGCCCAAGCCGTAGCCGGCGTGCTCCACGCCGCCGAACTTGCGCAGGTTCAGGTACCAGTCGTAGTTGGTCTTGTCCATGCCCAGCTCGTCCATGCGGGCCACCAGCTTGTCGTAGTTCTCTTCACGCTGGCTGCCGCCGATCAGCTCACCGATGCCGGGCACCAGCATGTCTGCGGCTGCCACGGTCTTGCCGTCCGGGTTCTGCTTCATGTAGAAGCTCTTGATCTCCTTCG
>OGYR01000866.1_pt1 | contig 13191 bp, 16 predicted proteins | sample 1576661 | NCBI WGS metagenome assembly OGYR01 (sample SAMEA3541490, study PRJEB24748) | human gut metagenome | biome: human gut; feature: human-associated habitat; material: faeces | place: China | collected 2012
CCAGAGCGAAGTTAAGCAGAACAAAGGAATTTGATCATTCAAAATGGGTAGGCGGTGGAATGCTTGATTACAGATTTTCAAATGCCAGAAGAATTGTGAATGACATCTATGCTGGGGAGGTGAGTGCTGATGTTTAGACCGGATTCAAACCGAGATAGAACGGATTACAGCGGTATCTTGATGCCTCCGGACGGATATAGACTGGACAGAGCAGTAGGAACTACATATTCACTTGATCTGGAAGCACTCACAGCCGTGGCAATATGCCTTGGCTTATCTGAAGAAACAGATAGTAAGCTTATGCAGAATCCAATTGGTATGCTGAATGCATTGCAGAAGGTGTCAGATAAAATCGTGCTATTTTGTGAAGCAGGACAGATTAAAGTGCCAACAAAACCGACTGCACTATCTATTTTATTAGAAAAAATGGTAGTAGAAGTTGCACTGCCAAAGGACCGACAGCTTGGTCGATACCCGTCATTTCATCCGAAAACATGGGTATTAGCATATGTAAACGCTGATGGAGATAAAAAATATCGTTTTGTGGTAATGAGCAGAAATCTGACTTTTGACAGGAGCTGGGATATCAGCTTTGCGATGGATAGCAGTAAGGATGTCAGACAGAAGAAAAAGACTCAGCCTATCTGTGATTTTCTGGATTATCTTGTAACGAATGTACACAATACCAGCAATAATGCCGGAAAGAAAAGAAATCTGATTCGTGGATTATGTGCAGACATTAAGGATGTATCCTTTTCACTTGATAGTAAAATATTTGGGGAGAATTTTGAAGTGCTTCCACTTGGTATTGGAAAAAATGCCTACCGGATGCAGGAGGATATTCTATTCTGCAAGGAAAGAGGAAATGCCAATTCGACATTTAATGAGCTTGTAGTGATGTCTCCGTTTTTATCAGAAAGTGTGATTGCTGATTTTAACCTTACAGACAGGGCATTGTCGGACTGTAAGAGAACACTTGTTACGAGACGTTCTGAGCTTGGAAAACTCAAAGCATCAGATGTAGATAATTTTACCATATATGCATTAAAGGATGAGATTATAGATGGTGAGGACGAGATCTCAGATGAGCTTGCAGATAAAAAGAAACAGGATATTCATGCAAAAATCTATCTGAGAAGGAAATATTCAGATGTTGACCTGTATCTTGGGTCCATGAATGTTTCCTATTCTGCAATTAATAAAAATGTTGAAATGATGTTGTGGCTTGGTACAAAGAATATGTATCTGAATGGGGATAAATTCTTAGAAGATATCTTCTGTGGACCAGCAGGAGATGTAAAGAATCCATTTAAGCAGGTTACAGTAGCGGATGCAGTTTTGGAAACAGAAAGTGATAATAGAAATCTGCTGGAGCAGAAAATCAAGGAATTGTGCCGTGTGAAAAGGCAGGCAGTAATTTCAGAAGATAATGAGAATGCCGGAAAGTACAAGATAGAGGTTGAGTTCAGTGGTATTGAATCTGATAGTGAGGTTACAGTATCACCATTTAATTCAAAGCAGGAGCAGACATTGTCAGAACACATAGAGTTTTCAGAACTTGAGATATTACAGTTATCTGAGTTCTATGAGATTACTGCGAGATCAGGTAATGATACAACCCGCAGAATAATTATGATCCCTACAAGCGGTTTCCCGGATGACAGAGAAAGTGCTGCTGTAAACAGTGTGGTAAAAGACAGGGCATCATTTGTGGAATATATTGCATTTGTACTTGGCGATGATTATGTAGCATCTATGCTTGAGGGAAAGCAGATGGGGGAATCCGGCTTTTTTGTCAATTCGAGTGATGCAATGCCGGCACTCTATGAAAAGATGTTAAAAACATCTGTGGAAGAGCCGGAAAGAATAAAAGACATTGGATATGTGCTTAAGATGGTTACAGATAAGGATATTATACCGGATGAATTCCGTGAACTGTATGAAACTTTTTGTAATATTTTGAAAATCAGAAGATAACGAGGTGATGTCATGTCACAATTTAATATAGATGAAATTGAAAAGCGTACCCTTTCCGGTCTGAAGGATTTTCAAAGAGCAACTGTGGAGAGAGTGGATTATCTGTTCCGGCATAATCAGAATCGTGTGCTTGTAGCAGATGAAGTGGGTATGGGAAAAACTCTTATTGCCAGAGGAGCAATTGTAAAGACAGCAAGACTTAGAATCGAAGAGAAAGATGATCTGTTTAAGGTAATTTATATCTGCTCTAATCAGAACATAGCTAATCAGAATATCAGAAAACTTGATGTAACAGGAAAGAATGCCATCGGCTCAGTATCAGATACCAGACTGTCTATGCAGCATTTAAAGATTACCGAGCAGGAAAATGATCCGCAGATAAAGGAAGGTTTTATACAGCTTATCCCACTTACACCGGAAACATCTTTCCGCATGACCACCGGAGGTGGAAGTGTGCAGGAAAGAGCACTTATGTATGCCATTTTAAGGAGAATGCCGGACTTTAAAGAACATGCAACTTCTCTTGAAAAATTTATGATAATGGATGCTGTAAAAGCATGGGATGGATGGGCAAAATGGAACTTTGAAAATCGTGTGACAGAATGCGAAAAGATGATGAATGGTGTCTATCCACAAAATGTGATAGAAAAAATCCTTAATTATCAGGAGTATGAAAGTATAAGGGACATGTTGCTTAATCATTTGCATGAAAGAAGATACAATAAACAGCTTACATATTCCAATTACTATGTGATGAATAAGCTTCGTGTGATGTTTGCGAGAATCAGTGTATCTATGCTTGAGCCGGATCTGGTAATCATGGATGAGTTTCAGAGATTTAAGTTTCTTTTGTCATCCGATGACAGTGAGCTTGGTATTCTTGCACACAGTTTCCTTAGTGGACATGATACAAGGGTACTTCTGTTGTCGGCTACACCATATAAATTGTATTCTACCCTTGAAGAGATAGATGAAAATCAGCTTGACGAGCATTATGCAGAGTTTTTTCAGGTTATGAACTTTCTTTTTGATGATGAAGTCAAAGACATTAAATTCAAGGAAGTGTGGAAGAATTATTCACATGCTCTAAGTGAGTTGAAAGCAGGAGACAGTGCAATTATCCGTATGAAGGAGCTGGCAGAAAATGCTATGTATCAGGGAGTCAGCAGGACAGAGCGTATATCTGTCATGGATTCCGGTGATTATACGGATGACAGTAGCGTGAAGCATCATTTGCAGATAGATGAAAATGATATAAACTCCTATATACAGATGTCACGATTGCTGTCAAAAACAGATTCCAATCATTCTTTACCTGTAGATTATGCAAAGAGCTGTCCGTATCTTATGTCCTTTATGAAGAAATATAAGATTAAAGAGCAGATTGAAAAATATTATATAAAACATCCAGATGAATTTGGAAGTGAAAGAGAACAAAGTCTCTTGTGGCTGAATCGCAATAAAATCAATAAATATGATGAACTGCCGAAAACCAATGCAAGGCTTGAGGCACTGAAAGAAAAAGCATTTACCGGCGGTGCAGAAAAATATCTGTGGATTCCTCCATCACTGCCATATTATGAGATGCAGGGAGCATATAAAAACAGCAAAGGCTTTTCAAAAATACTTGTATTTTCTGCATGGGAGATGGTTCCACGAATGATAGGTGCTCTTGTTTCCTATGAGGCGGAAAGACTTACAGTTGGAAAACTGGTACATCAGATAAAGAATCAGGATAAGAAGAATACGGGGTATTTTGCGGATGGTTCGAGACGATACCCGGTGGCAAGGCTTAGGTTTAATGTTTCAAATGGAGAAGTAAGAGGCATGAGCCTGTTTGCACTGCTTTATCCTTCAAAGACACTTTCTGATATGTATTTACCGATTGAGTCATTGAATAATCATGAATCACTAGAAGTAATAGAGAAATCTGTACGGCTGAAACTGAAAGAGAAGCTTGCGATAATCGAAGAAAAGTATGGTGATTCGGGTAACAATAAGGAAGATGCTAGGTGGTATTATCTTGCACCGATGCTCATGGATGGAGTCATATATGCAAAGCATTGGATAGAGGATATTGTGTGGGAAATGAATACAGACGAAGAGGATACAACATCTGAGGTCAGAAGCAGTTCAAAGGATAAGAGAAATAAGGGCTTTATTGCTCATATTGATAAGCTAAGAAGTTATTTGGATGCCCCGGAGGAGATTCATCTTGGAAGAAAGCCGGAGGATCTTCTGGAAACATTGATAAATACGGTACTGGGTTCGCCAGCGATATGCATTTATCGTTCTAATGGAAGAAACACAGCCAGAGCAACATCGCTTGCAAAGGTATTTGTCAATAATTTCAATTTGCCGGAGTCAACAGCTATCATTGATCTTGCTTATGGCAGATGCAGGGATGATAATTCCCATTGGCAGAATGTACTTAAATACTGTAAAGATGGCTGTTTTCAGGCAATGATTGATGAATATATCCATATGCTGAAAGAAACAGCAGGTTTTCAGTCGGATGGAAATCAGTATCAGATCGTGCATGACATGATGATGGATTCATTGAAAATACATACAGCCACCTATATCGCTGATACTTATCCTGATTTCAAAAAGCGTATTAATGGAGCTGACAGGAAGAGTGATGGATGTCGAATAAGGTCGAGTTATGCAGTTGGATTTACAAAGGATGCAGGAGATAATTTCAAGGTAGTCATGCGTAAAGAAAATATCAGAAATGCCTTTAACTCACCAATGCGTCCATTTGTGCTTGCCACAACATCAATCGGACAGGAAGGACTGGATTTTCATAATTACTGCCGAGTGATTATGCACTGGAATCTTCCAAGTAATCCCATCGACCTGGAACAAAGGGAAGGCAGAATCAATAGATTTAAGTGTCTGGCAATAAGACAGAATGTTGCTGATAAATATGGTAAGGCAGATGGTATCACATTTAAGCGAGACATATGGACAGAAATGTTTGAAGCTGCTAAAGCGGAAAAGCAGAATGACCAGTCAGAGCTTGTACCATTCTGGTGTTTCGGAAAAAATCAGAGTGTTAAAATAGAAAGGCTTGTGCCAATGTATCCTATGAGTAAGGATGAGGTTAATTATGAAAGGCTGATAAAGATATTGTCTCTTTACAGGCTTACATTAGGGCAGGCAAGGCAGGAAGAACTTCTGGAGTATTTATTCAAGGAGTTCAAGGACACAAGTGGATTGAAGAAATTGTTTATCGACTTGAGTCCATTTTCAAAGGGAAAAGAAGGTTGATATGATGAGAATACTTTTTTGCAACATAGCGTGGATGAAGGAGTATCGAGGAAATAAAGATGGAAAGGATACTCCGTTAAATGGTGGAAGCTATGTTGATGAGACAGGAGATGCCCATGAAAAATATAATTTTACATCGGTGAATATGGAGGGGAGGGAAGGCTTATATTGTCTGGGATTTTTTGAGACAAAATCACATAATGGTAAAGATGTCAATCAAATGCGGATTGAGAATATTGCAGGTTGTGAACTATTAAAAAAAGAAGAATCAGTAGATGATGTGCTTGTTGTTTATTGTGCAAAGCATCCGGCACATAAGTTTACGACGGTCGTGGGATGGTATAAACATGCTACAGTTTTCAGACATTATCAAGAGGCAGTGTTTGCTCCAGAAGATATACAATATTACAATGCAATTGCAAACTCATCTGATTGTGTCTTACTTCCTGCAGGGATCAGATCAAGAAAGGTACAATGGGAAGTCCCAAGAAAATCAAATGGTTGGGCTTATGGATTTGGACGGGCAAATGTGTGGTATGCAAGTGAAGAAGATAGCAGGTTACAAGATTATCTTACGAGATTAGTAAAACAGATTGATGAATATGATGGCGAAAATTGGATTGACAAGTACGCTGAGTAATGAGGTACACATATTATGGGAAACGAATCAGGTGAATGGATTATGCATGGCATGAAGTGGGACAATCCGGATTGCATCCATTCTGTAGATGAAGCAATCAAGTATATAAATGAATTTGGCTTTTTACCATTATTTAAGAATGATATAGATGGGTTTTCACTTGAAGAAAGAACTGTTCCAGAGTACTGGTGGAGTGATGATCCAGAGATTGATCCATGGATGTGGCGGGCTATTATAGCAAGGCGGCATGATATCGTCTATGGAAAGTTCTTTGATAAGAAGGCAGGATTTATATCAAAAAAATGGCTTCCTGTATTTGCTAATTACCGCCGGGATGGATATGATTTTGATGCATTATATGATGATGGGAAAGCACCTAATAAGCATAAAAAGATAATGGTCAATTTTATGGAAAACAATGCTGATTCAGAGATTTATTCCAATGAATTGAAAAAACAAGCTGGATTTGGTAAGGATGGAGAAAAGGGATTTGATGGTGCTATAACGAATCTTATGATGCAGACCTATCTGTGCAACTGCGATTTTAAGAAGAGAGTGAATAAGAGAGGTATTGAATATGGCTGGGATGTTGCAGTGTATTCGTCTATTGAGCATATTTATGGATATGATTATGTGACTTCCTGCTATAATGATAATCCACAGGATTCATGGAAACAGCTTGTAGACTATATGCATGAGATGTATCCAGAGGCAACGGATAAGCAGATAAGGAAGATATTAAAGTAATACAGGCATGGATAAGGAGGTGTCACAATGCCATTTAAGATTGTTCGCAACGATATAACAAAGGTAAAAGCAGATGTAATCGTAAATACTGCTAATCCAAATCCGATATGTGCAAGTGGCACGGACTTAGCCATATATGAGGCAGCAGGAAAAGAAAAGCTTCTCGCAGAAAGAGCGAATATCGGAAAAATTGTAAGAGGTGATATTGCTGTCACTGGTGCATATAGCCTAAATGCAAAATATATTATTCATACAGTAGGTCCGGTATGGACGGATGGATTGCACCATGAATTTGAAATTTTGGAGGATTGCTATCGTAAATCATTGCAAAAAGCATTGGAACTTAAGTGCGATAGCATTGCATTTCCATTAATTTCGACAGGAGTATATGGATTTCCGAAGGATAAGGCATTGCAGATTGCTGTGTCAGTATTCAGCCAGTTTCTTACTGAAAATGAGATTGAAATCATACTGGTAGTGTTTGATAAAAGGTCTTTTCAGCTTTCTGGTCAGATTGTAGGTGATATTGATTCTTACATAGATGCTAATTATGTCAGGGAAAGTCATAGAAAAGAATATCCAATGCGAAGCAGAAGTGGTGCTCGTAGGAGAGAATTGTCAGAGGAAGCGTTCTATGAGGAGATGCTTCAAAGAGAGGCAGAAGATAACTATCCACTTGAGGAAGATGCAGGGTTAGCGCAGCCTGCTATGCTGTCAGCAGACATTTCTTTGGAAGACCAGCTTGCAAATATTGGCGTTTCATTTCATGACAAATTATTTGAGCTGATCGACGAAGCACATCTTGATAATAAAGATGTGTGGAAACGGGCAAACCTTGACAGAAAGCATTTTTCCAAGATTCAATGTGACCAGAATTATCATCCAAAGAAGAAAACTGTAATGGCACTTTGTATTGCACTGCAACTTGATTTGGAACAGTCAAAAGACTTGCTTGCTAGAGCGGATTGGGCATTTAGCCCAAGCAGTAAGGTTGATCTGATCGTGCAGAAGGCTATTATAGATAAGCAGTATGATATTATGCAGCTGAATGTGACATTATTTAAGTATACGAATGAAATTCTTGGAGTATAGGAGTAAGATGGATATGTGGAACGACATATATAAACCGAATTCTATTGGAAGTGGGGGAGGCACGATTATTGCAGATGAGGAATATAAAGAATCGTGTCGGATAACCTTGGAAAGATGTGAAAGATATGATGCAATTACATGTGGAGTATATGGATGTATGATGCATACAGCTTTTTGTGATAAAAGTCATAGTCAGGAAGTATTTGATAATATGAAAAAAGATTTGCAGGAATTCATAGATAAGGATACAACAGCGGATGAAGAAAGTATTTTCTATGAAGAGTTTACAAGTAAATATTGATTAGTAAATGTTACGTCGGTACTCACATAGTATCGGCGTTTGTTTTTTATCTTAAAAGTGTCGCCGGGACAGCGACCATATAAAGATGCCATTCAATTATACTCATATTGTAACAAATAAGAGAGTTGTCGGAGTAATCCGGGGATTGGAGGCATATATGTACGGAGCAATTTTAGGAGATATTATAGGAAGTCCGTTTGAGTTTGACAGAGGTGATAAAACAAAGAACTTTGATTTGTTTAGTGAAGGCTGTGGCTTTACAGATGATTCCGTTATGACAATAGCAGTTGGAGAAGCTCTCCTGGCAGTCGGACCAAAAGCTGCAGTAAAGGAAATTGAAGAGGCGATAGCAACCAACATGCAGGATTGGGGAGGAAGATATCCACATACAGGATATGGTGGGAGGTTTAGGCATTGGCTTAAAGAAAAAAATCCAAAACCATACGGAAGCTATGGAAATGGTTCAGCCATGAGAGTGTCAGCGGCAGGCTGGCTTTATGACTCGGTGGAAAGAACCAGAGAGGTAGCTAGAGCTACAGCGAATGTGACACATAATCATCTGGAAGGTATAAAGGGTGCAGAAGCAACAGCAAGTGCAATATACATGGCAAGGAATGGCTTTTCAAAAGAAGAAATCGAAGAGTATATAGAGAAGGAGTTTCACTATAATCTTGATAGAACACTTGATGAGATCAGACCTGAATATCACATGGATGAGACATGTCAGAGAACGGTGCCAGAGGCAATCATCGCATTTCTGGAATCCAAGGATTTTGAGGACGCAGTGCGTAATGCAGTATCACTTGGTGGAGATACGGATACACTTGGAGCCATTACAGGAAGTATTGCAGAAGCATTTTATGGAATCCCTGCTGTGCTGATTGCAGAGTGTAAAAGTCGGATTGATAAGGGACTGATGACGGATGTCCTTGATGAATTTGATCATGTTCTTGGCAGGAGCATGGATACTTATTCAGATGAAATGGATGAGATACAGGCAAATCAGATGATTGAGGCAGCAATCGATCAGTATTATGAGAAACAGGATAAAAATGGAATGTTGTTATTTATGGAAGTCATGGTAACAAGAATGCAGCAGACAGGAGAAGTTGTTGTTCCATATATTACGGAAAATCCTTTTATGTCGGAAGAACAGATAAGTAAAGGCTGGCGACACGATTTCACTTGACCATGATGTAAGACTTAAAATAGAAACTGTAAAAGATGCTGATGAAAAAGAATGGATTGGAGTATTTACATCTTCTGAAGAGATGCATAAGGGTTCTGCTGGAAATGTGCAGATGAATCAGTCTATTGAATCAATACTTCGTCTGGCTCTTAATTGGGAACAGGTAAATGGAATTGTGATTAATCCTTTTGGTAAGTATATTCGGATGACAAAGAAGATGATAGAGCTTTTAATCAATGGGTATGAACATTATGAGAATGAAAGGAAGAGCAAAGATGATGAGAACAATTAAAGTTACGGGAAAAGGAAAAATAGCAGTAAAGCCAGATATGATCCGATTATCTGTAAACAAGGAAGAACTTTGCCATGAATACCATGAATATGAAGATACTCTTCGCAGATCAACAGAAGATACAGAGCTGCTCAAGGATTTATTTGAAAACCTTGGATTTCAGAGAAAAGACCTTAAAACAGTATATTTTAATGTTGATACAGAATATGAAAGCTATCAGGACAGGGATAAGAGTTGGAAGCGAAGATTTGAGGGATATAAGTATATTCATCATATGAAAATAGAGTTTGATTCTGATAACAAAAAGCTGGGACAGGTGCTATATGCTTTGGCACATAGTTCATTAAAACCGGAGTTTTCTATTGAATATACTGTAGCTGATGTAGAAAAATGTAAAAATGAGCTGTTACATAAAGCAATTGAGGATTCCATTCAAAAGGCACAGGTACTTACAACAGCAGCGAATGTGAAACTGGGTGAAATACAGGCTATTGATTATTCCTGGGGAGAGATAGATTTTGTAACAAAGCCAATGAATGAAATGAGATTAATGGAGTGTACGGAATGTGAAATGAGTGCACCGGCAGCATATGACATAGATATTGAAGCAGACGATATAGATGTTACTGATACAGTAACTGTAGTCTGGGAAATATTTTAGGTCTGAGAAAATCTATGGAATTGTGTTTGTTGAAGAGGGGTAAATGGTGGTATAATCCTATTATTGATAGATAGTAATAATAGGTGATTTTTATGGAACAACGGAGGCAATTAAAATGAGATTTGGAATGAGAACACCCAGTATAAAGAAATCAATAAAGGCAAGAACAACCGGAAAAGCTAAGCGTGCTATTAAGAAAGCTGTAATTCCAGGTTATGGAAAGAAAGGCATAGGGTGGATAAAAAATCCAAAGAAAGCAGCTTACAATAAAGTTTATAAGAAGACGAGCTTTGGTATTATGGATTTATTTAAGTAACTATCAGGAGGATTAAATAATGGAACGAGTAGCTAAATTTTTAAAAGAAGCAGAGACATATTATCTGGCAACAGTGGAAGGCGACCAGCCAAGAGTTAGACCTTTTGGAACAGTACACATTTTTGAAGGAAAGCTGTATATTCAGACTGGAAAGGTAAAGGATGTTTCAAAGCAGATTCACGCAAACCCGAAGGTAGAAATCTGTGCATTTAAAAATGGTGAGTGGCTTCGTGTAGCCGGAGAACTTGTAGAAGATGACAGAAGAGAAGCAAGACAGTCTATGCTTGATGCTTATCCATCTTTACAGAATATGTACTCAGCAGATGATGGAAATACCGAGGTGTTCTATTTTACAAATGCGACAGCTACATTTTCATCATTTACACATGAGCCGGAAGTAGTGAAGTTTTAATGACTAAGGATGAATGGTACAAGCAGTTATTTGAGCGACTGGATAAGTCCAAGTTCCGAAGCAGTTTTCATTTGAAACAGAAAGATATTGATTATATAAATGAAAAGGGACTTGCTGTTATCAGGCAACATGCAAAGGAATTTATTGCAAAGAGAGAAGCTCCGGCATATATAGCAAATGATGGCAAACAGACACCAATGCGTGGACATCCAGTATTTATTGCCCAGCACGCAACAGCAACATGCTGCAGGGAGTGCATCCGAAAGTGGCATAAAATGCAGCCGGGCAAGGAACTAAGTCAGGTGCAGCAGGATTATCTTGTAGATGTAATTATGACATGGATTCAAAAAGAAATCGAGAGGCAGGAACATAAAATATGAGTTTGAAAAATGTATTGATTATTGTTGATAACATTGACGAATCAATTGATTTTTATGAAGAACTGTTTGGACTGCGTGTGATTACAAGGCAGGAAGGCAATGTGATAATGTCAGAGGGGCTTGTATTGCAGGATGTAGATGTATGGTATGATAGTACAAAAATACATACAACTCCACATAACAATATGACAGAACTTTATTTTGAAGATAATGATATAGAAGGTATTATTGAAAAACTGGAGTCTGGCAAGTATGTTGTAAGTTATGTTACGGAATTAATGGAACTTGAAGGTGGACAGAAACTTGTAAGATTCTATGATCCATCAGGAAATCTTATAGAAGTACGAACACCAATTAACTATAACTGATATGAAATGGATTTAAGGAGAAAATGCAGATATTTGTAGATGCAGATGCGTGTCCGGTAGTGGACATTGTCGAGACAATAGCAGAGAAATATAATATTCCAACCACATTGCTGTGTGATACGAATCATATTTTGTATTCTGATTACAGCGAGGTAATTGTAGTAGGTGCAGGAACAGATGCTGTAGATTATAAGCTGATTAGCATATGTCATAAAGGGGATGTTGTAGTATCGCAGGATTATGGTGTCGCTGCTATGGCTTTAGGTAAGGGTGCGTATGCTATTCATCAATCCGGTAAGTGGTATACGAATGAAAATATAGATCAGATGCTTATGGAGAGGCATCTTAACAAGAAAGCAAGACGTAGCTCTCACAAAAATCATATAAAGGGACCAAGAAAGCGTACAGAAGAAGATGATGTACGCTTTGCACAGTCCTTTGAAAAACTAATACTTATGGCAAAGTCAAAAGAAGGTGCTCAGAGTGGGACTATTTAAGAAAAAGACAGTTACAAAGACATATGATAAAGAAAATAAGAAACCAGTTATCAAGGCGAGCATATGTAATGGCGAGCAGGTTGCAGGCTTTAAGGACATTCATACAGGTAAGATAGAAGAGATTATGCTGATTAAGAACCAGGCAGACCTTGATGCATTCAAGAAAATGTATGGAATAGATGATGAGATAGACAAGGAATATTAAACAATGTATTTGATTAAGACGATAAAAGGTGACATAACAAAAGTAACAGATATGCAGGCAATCGTAAATGCAGCAAACAACTCCCTTCTTGGCGGAGGCGGTGTAGATGGTGCAATTCACAGAGCAGCAGGACCGGAACTTCTGACAGAGTGCAGGACACTTCATGGATGTGAGACAGGAGAAGCAAAGATAACAAAAGCCTATAATCTGCCATGTGATTATGTTATTCATACTGTGGGACCGATATGGAATGGTGGGAGAAATAAAGAAGAGGAACTTCTTGCTAACTGCTATTTTAATTCAATGAAGCTGGCGATGGATAATGGAATCAGGTCTATTGCATTTCCTTCTATATCAACGGGAGTATATAGTTTTCCGGTTGAGTTGGCAGCAAAGATTGCAGTACATACAGTAAATAGGTTCTTGCAGGATAATCCGGACAGCTTTGATTTGGTGGAATGGGTGCTGTTTGATACTCATACTGAATCAGTATATGAAGCTGAGGTTGATCAACTGTATAAAATGATATAATAAGATTCTGGATGCAAGGATTGTAGTAAAACGCATCCAGTTAATTTGAACCATCTTCATGAAACGATACACGGTATCTTTTGCAAAATTAGGAGTGCCTTTCCTTTTATAGGCATTGGCAGCTTTCAAGGCTGGGTAAATATGAAACCTTGTAAGAAATCGTTTGATAGATTTAGGAATCTGCTTATCATTTTGAGTCGCTTGTGTTATACTTTTATTCATAACATGAGCCTCAGGTTTGTAATTGTTTTTTGGCAACTCAATTATACCAAAACCATTGGTTTCATGCTATTTTTATGCCAGTTATTAT
>OGYR01000896.1_pt1 | contig 12690 bp, 12 predicted proteins | sample 1576661 | NCBI WGS metagenome assembly OGYR01 (sample SAMEA3541490, study PRJEB24748) | human gut metagenome | biome: human gut; feature: human-associated habitat; material: faeces | place: China | collected 2012
TAGAGCGCATCGCATCCAAATTCTTGCGCAAGGATGAGAAGGCGGAAAATCTGGTTCATGGTAAGAATATACTCTCTTCCTCATCTCATTCATAAAGTATTGCAGCTTTTCATCTTCATTTTGTGGTGATGGCAAAGAGGTGCTCTGCTCTCCGGTATGTTCTGTTTCACTTTTTTTCGGCAGATCTTTTTTCGATTCTTTCGGTTCTTCGGGCAGATTATTTTTTAATTCTTTCGGTTTTTCCGGAATTTTTATATCATCCAATGTCACTTTTGGAATCAGTTCTCTTTGATGTAGTCCCTCATTGACAGCCGCAAACAGGGTATTATAAATCTCCTGCTGATTATTAAAACGGACATCCATTTTGGTCGGATGCACATTAACATCTACATGTTCTGTGTCTACATCCAAGTAAAGCACGACAAATGGGTATTTGTGCTGCATAGTAAAATCTTTATATCCGTCTTCAATTGCCTTGGAGATGATGCTGCTCTTAATGTATCTTCCATCTACGAAATAATTTTCAAAATTACGGTTGCCGCGGGAAATCAAGGGCTTTCCAAGATATCCGGTAATGTGGATTCCTTTTCTTTCAAAATCTACTTCAATCAGATTCGATGCAATCTCCCGTCCATATATATGATAGATGACATCTTTCAAATTTCCATTGCCGGAAGTATGAAGTTTAACCTGACCATTGTTGATAAAACGGAAGGAAACTTCCGGATGAGACAACGCCAGTCTTGTGACCAGATCTCCGACGTGACTTGCCTCTGTCATAGCAGTTTTTAAAAATTTTCTTCTGGCAGGTGTGTTGTAGAAAAGCTGCCGGATCAAAAATGTCGTGCCATCCGGGGCACCGGCATCTTCAAGTGATTCTTCCTTTCCACCGGCAATCTTATATCGCACGCCAAATTCCGCTTCCTTTGTCTTGGTCAGAAGCTCTACCTGAGAGACCGCTGCAATACTGGAAAGTGCTTCGCCACGGAAACCAAGAGATGAAATGTGTGCAAGATCCTCTGCACTTCGGATCTTACTTGTAGAATGGCGTAAAAATGCAGCACGGACATCTTCTTTATCAATTCCGATCCCGTTGTCTGCGATTCGCATAAATGTAATGCCACCTTCTTTAATCTCGACAGTTACTGCAGTCGCACCGGCATCAATTGCATTCTCGGCAAGCTCTTTGGCTACAGATGCCGGACGTTCTATAACTTCCCCGGCGGCAATTTTATCAATTGTAATCTGATCTAATACCTGTATCTTACTCATGGTCTACCACCTGTTTTTTAATTTGTTCTGAAGCTGATAAAGGGTATTGAGTGCTTCGATTGGTGTCAGGTTTCCAAGATCAAGCTCTTTTAACTCTTTTAATACGTCATCATCTTTCACTGTATCGAACAATGACATCTGAGCCAGATCCACGTCATCATATTTTTTCGCCTTAGGTTTTGGGGCACCCAAAACAGCAATATCTTTGATCCGGCTTGTAATATCCGTCTGAACCAGTTCTTCTACAATTTCCTTTGCCCGGTCAGTAACAGACTCCGGCACCCCTGCAAGCTTCGCTACCTGGATACCATAACTTTTGTCCGCACCACCTTTGACAATTTTTCTAAGGAAAATGATATCGTCGCCGTTCTCTTTAACAGCAATGCAATAGTTATTCACGTTATCTATTTTGCCTTCCAGCTCGGTCAGCTCGTGGTAATGTGTGGCAAATAAAGTCTTAGCACCAAGAAGTTTGCTGTTACTGATATGTTCGATGACTGCCCAGGCAATGCTGAGCCCATCAAATGTACTCGTTCCACGACCAATTTCGTCAAGTATTAAAAGACTCTTGCTAGTGGCATTTCTTAAAATATTTGCGACTTCCGTCATCTCAACCATAAATGTACTCTGACCACTTGCCAGATCATCGGAAGCTCCTACACGGGTAAAAATACGGTCTACCAGACCGATGTCGGCTTTGGCGGCAGGAACAAAAGAGCCAATCTGAGCCATCAGGACAATCAGGGCTGTCTGGCGCATGTAAGTAGACTTTCCGGCCATGTTCGGTCCGGTTATAATTGCAATCCGGTCTTTTTTATCGTTCAGATATGTATCATTGGAAATGAACATATCATTTGGAATCATTTTCTCAACTACCGGGTGACGGCCCTCTTTGATGTCAATGACACCTTTTTCATTTATCTTCGGACGCACATAATTATTTTGCTCTGCAACAAGAGCCAGAGAAGCCAGTGTATCAATCTGGGCGATCACTTTGGCAGTTTTCTGGACACGGACAACATCTTTGGCTACACGGCTCCGGATATCACTGTAAAGCTCATACTCCAGAGAATAAAGCTTATCTTCCGCACCGAGAATCGTATCCTCCAGTTCTTTTAATTCCGGAATAATATAACGCTCTGCATTGGCAAGGGTCTGCTTTCTTGTATAATAATCCGGAACCAGATCTTTAAAAGAATTGGTCACTTCCAGATAGTAGCCGAATACTTTATTGTATTTAATCTTTAGATTTTTGATGCCGGTTTTCTCACGCTCGTCACTTTCCAGTTTTGCAAGCCAGTCTTTTCCGTCAGACTTAGCCGAGCGGAGCTTATCGACTTCCGGATTATACCCGTCGCGGATAATACCGCCTTCCTTCATGGCAAGCGGCGGATCTTCTTGGATTGCATCTTTGATCAGTGTGCACAGATCTTCCAGCGTATCTAAATCTTCATAAAGTTCTTTCAAAAGAGGACTTGTCATCTCGCTTAAAATATATTTGATATGAGGCAGCATAGAAAGAGAACTTTCAAATGCGATCATATCTCTCGGGTTCGCAGACTGATATGTAATCTTGCTGACCAGACGCTCAAGATCATAGATCGGTGACAGATATTCCCGGATTTCTTCTCTTGAAATCGCGTTATCTAAAAGTTCATTGAGAGCATCCAGACGTTTTTCAATATCATTTTTCTGAACCAGTGGCTGTTCAATATATTTCCGGAGATTTCTGGCGCCCATAGCGGTTTTCGTCTTATCCAGTACCCAGAGAAGGCTCCCTCTCTTCTGCTTCTCTCTTAAAGTCTCACAAAGTTCAAGATTCCGTCTTGTAGAACTGTCAAGGAGCATATATTTTCCGGCGGCATATGGAATCAAACGCGACATATGTGAAAGAGATGTCTTCTGAGTCTCTTTCAGATAGATCAAAAGGGCTCCGGAAGCAATGATCCCACAGTCATAATCTGCAAGACCAAGACCAGTCAATGATCCGACTTTGAAATGCTCTTTTAATGTATCCTGACAGATCGCATCATCAAAATACCATGGATCCAGTGAATAAATGGTAATTCCAAGGCGGTTCTTCAAATCTTCGATGTTCATGCCGCTCATGAAAAATGCTTCATTACAGATAAGTTCCGACGGCATAAGTTTATAGATTTCGTCAAACAGTTTTTCTTCTGTATTAATCTCCGTAACAAAATAATCGCCGGTCGTAACATCAGCGACAGACAACCCAAAACGATCTTCCATGTAGACAACACACATAATGTAGTTGTTCTTTGTCTCGTCTAATGCCTGCATATCCAGGTTCGTTCCAGGTGTGGCAATCCGGACAACCTCACGTTTGACAATTCCTTTTGCAGTTGCCGGATCTTCCATCTGTTCGCAGATGGCGACCTTGTAACCTTTAGATACGAGCCGGTTCAAATAACCGTCTACTGCATGGAACGGGCCACCGCACATCGGTGCACGTTCTTCCAGTCCACAGTTTTTTCCGGTAAGGGTGATGTCCAGTTCTTTTGATGCTACCAGTGCATCATCAAAGAACATCTCATAGAAATCTCCCAGTCTATAAAATAAAATGCAGTCTTTGTATTCTTCTTTTGTTTTCATATACTGCTGCATCATAGGTGTTAATTCAGCCACTTTTTTATCTCCTCTTGTGTAATACTTGTGAATTCAGGAATGCCATTGGCAATCTCGAAACTTCGGCATCTTTATATTATAACATCTCATCCTGTTTCATGAAAGTCGAAATTTTAGACAAACAGGAAAAGATTAGTTATCACTACCTGCCACATGTTTATCAAATATCAAAACGGATGATGTAACACTACCAAATGCGGTAATGTGGCATTGGTTCTCTATAGAACCAATGAAGCAGATATCCGGACAGAAGGATACCCATAGTACATAAAAAAGAAAAAATAAGCGCAAAGGGAAGGCAAATCTGCCCCCATAACTGCAATGGCATATCCGAATAATCCCAAACTGCCAGGTGATACCATTTGTTTACGATAATTCCAGTGATAAATTCCATACTCACAACAAAGATCGTACAACGTGTAATCTGTCTTGGCAGAGCATCCTGCCATTCTGTCAGCCGTCCCTGCCATGTAAAAAACTGCATACACAGTCCGCCAAGCATGAACATACTTATATGCGAAAAACCGCGAAATAAGACTTCAATCCCATAATAAATACATCCTCCGACAGCCCATAGTACAAGATATTCACTTATATTTTTTAAATAAATGTTTTTCTTTGATAAGCTATTCTTCATATAAAAACGCCCTCACTATCTGTTCTTACAAAATAGTGTGAGCGTTTTCTACTCGTTTTATCAATATCATCACTGGTATATTTTTCTATACCTGTTCTCCAATATAATAGAAGCCTTTACATTGATCCAGCTTCACATTGACATAATCGCCGATCATAGATGCATCTCCCTGGAAATGAACAAGAATGTTATTGCTGAGTCGTCCGGTCACCATATGGTCATCATGGTCACTGACAGATTCAACCAGCACTTCCTGAATGGTTCCTTCGTGTACAGCACATACCTCTGCTGCAATTGTCTGAACTTCTTTCAGGAGACGGTCAAAACGATCTTTTACAACATCCTCCGGAACCTGATCTTCCATTGTGGCAGCAGGCGTTCCAGTTCTCTTGGAGTAGATAAATGTAAACGCACTGTCGTATCGTACTTTTCTTACAATATCTAAAGTTTCCAGGAAGTCCTCTTCTGTCTCACCAGGAAATCCGACAATAATATCTGTTGTCAGAGAGATATCTGGCACAGCGGCACGGATTTTATCTACCAGTTCCAAATACTGTTCTTTTGTATAATGGCGGTTCATCTTCTTTAAAATACGACTGCTTCCGGATTGTACGGGAAGATGAAGGTGTTTACAGATTTTTTTACTCTTACCCATCACTTCGATCAATTCATCAGAAAGATCTTTCGGGTGGGAAGTCATAAAACGGATTCGATGAAGTCCCTCAATCTGCTCGATTTTTTGTAGTAGTTCTGCAAAGGACAACGGTTCTTCCAAGTTCTTTCCGTAAGAATTTACATTTTGTCCAAGAAGCATAACTTCTGTAACACCATCAGCTACAAGACGTTCGATTTCCCGTACAATTGCTTCTGGTTTACGGCTTCTCTCACGTCCTCTTACATATGGCACGATACAGTAACTACAGAAATTGTTGCAGCCAAACATAATGTTGACTCCGGATTTAAAGGAATATTTCCTGTCGTTTGGAAGATCTTCGACAATCTTATCCGTATCTTTCCAGATATCAATGACCATGCGGCCACAGTAATTAGTTCCGCAAATTTATAAATGTTATGTGTGCCGAAAATAAGATCTACGAAGCGATAGCTTGTACGAAGTTTTTCTACAACTTCCGGTTCCTGCATCATACAGCCGCACAAGGCAATCTTCATATGTGGATTTTTCTTTTTATGTGACTTTAACTGGCCAAGGCGTCCGTAAACTCTCGTATTCGCATTTTCCCGGACAGAACATGTATTAAAGATTACAAAATCCGCCTCTTCTTCAGCCGCTTCTTCGTAGCCTATTTCAAGTAGAATTCCGCGTAATTTTTCCGAATCGCGCGCATTCATCTGACAGCCAAAGGTTGTGACGCAGAAAGTCATCGGCCTTCCTGCTTCTTCTGCTTCTTTTCTTACGTATTCTTTCGCTTTTTCTATGAAATAATATTGTCTTTCCGGTTCCTTATGCGGTGCAGGATCAGACAAATTGATTCCTGATGTTATCGTATTCATAATCAATCCCTTTCAACGTATCTGTAATAGATGTTTTCGTGATTTCGCGGTCTTCGCATAGTGCGTCCAGCGATGGATATTTATCTCTGAGTTCTGTATTGATCACGCTAAGAAGCATGACTGGATCTTTTGGTAATTCCATATATAATATTATCCTTCCTGATAAATGTTTGTTTCTGTCACAAGAAGCTGTGGCTTAATATCTTGTTCCTCTGCCGGGACTTCAAATAAGACTTGCATATCAAAAGCCAGTGCTAGTGTATGAAGCTGAGGATGTGACTCCAGATATCGGTCATAATAACCGCCTCCATAGCCGACACGATTGCGGTTTGTATCAAAGGCAACTCCTGGCATGATCATAAGTCCGTCGTCTGCCGATGCAGGTATTCCGGCATCGGGTTCGAGAATACCATAAGCACCAGGTTTTAATTCATCAAAAGAAGTAATTTCATAAAAATCCATTGTTTCGCCGTGAACCTTCGGAACCCAGACAGTTTTTCCGAGTTTCCAGGCTTCCAGCATAAGTGGCCGAGTCCCCACTTCCCCTCCGAAATCTATATAACAATAAATATCTGTTGCTTCCCGGAATACATCCAGTTCGCATGTCTTACGACAGATTTCAGACGTTTGTGACTGCCAGATAATTGGATCCAGTTCTTTGCGTTGCTTACGGATAATCTGCCTAATGGACTTTTTTGTTTCCATATTTTTCACCTAGATTCGTAATACTTCCATCTGCCTCTTTGACAGAAATGTTGTCAAGCTGTCCCCTAAGATTACGGCGGACGCTGTCAATATATTCTTTTCTTAAGATAAGCTGTTCTTTTAATTCTGCATCACTTAATCCGACCTCTTTGGATTTGTGATAGAGTTCATTAATACGGGCAATTTTGCTTTCGTCCATGTGCTTTCGTTCCTTTCTTAATAAAGACGTCATCTATTTATCTTACACTATCCGGAACAAGAAGTCTACAGAAAAATCCAGGATACATTAACTGGAATAATTTTCGAGAAAGCCATAAAGCTCAGCGGTACTTTCAATGTACTTTCCATTTCTGATTTCCTGTCTTAAAAGTTCTGGAAGTTCATCATAATGAATGTCTGTATACTCATAAGGTGTTTTCTTATCGCTGAAATACACAACAATGTATCCGTTCACTTCCATCAGATAATAGCAGTCATTTTTGGAAGCCTTGCTGCCGGTCGTGACAGAAGATGAATCTTCATTTTCCATGGTCTGCTGCTCTTCTAATTTTAGTTTTTCAGCTCTCGCCTTTGCTTTTTGATAACTGAACTGATATGCAAATGTCATGGCGATGATCAGGCATGCACAACAACTTAAAAAGCCAATACTGTACTTACTTTTCATGGAAATATCTCCTTTTTAAGTACAGTATTGACTTTATTATTTACTTCTATTCATGATCCGTGTCATGCAGCATTAAGAACAGCCTAGGAACGGAATAAATGAGCTTTCTTGCATATTTTGACTAACATTGGTCCCTTTGGCATGGAAGATAGCTCTTTTTCTGTTACACCGCCAAGAAGTACAAGCGCAACACCGTAAACTGCAACAGCAACACACAATGCAATGACAGTTGCAATTCTTGTTCCTACGAACAATTCAAATAACAAATGTACAACAAGTGTAACGATTCCCATAATGATCGAGGCAATTGCCGGTATGACAAATGTTTTCTTCTGCTCCTGGACATATCCGATTCGTTCTCTCAATGCGTGTGCATTTAAAATACAGGTAGAAAGAGAAAAGACAATCTTGCTCAAAACAACTGCATAAATGCCCCATTTGAAAACAACCATCATAAGGAACAGGGAGATGATATGGATAACAAGAGAGATGGCGGCACTTTTTACCGGTACCATCATATTATCGAGTCCCTGAAGCACTGCATTCGTTACAGTAGAAAGATTGTAAAATACAACAGAGATTGCTCCCATCTGTAATAATACACCGCCAAGAGTATTATTCTCTGTAAAGAATAATAAATCCAGAAGTGGTTTTGCCAGTACGATAAATCCGGCTGCACATGGAATCGCAATAATCATATTAAAACGCGTAAAAATATCAATCTTTTCATGAACCTGTCTGCGGTTTCCGGTCTTTGCAGTCAGTACAATGCTTGGGATCAAGGAAGATCCAAAGGCACTGGAAATCGCAAGAGGCACATTCATCAGTGTATCGTATTTTCCGGTTACAATACCAAGAAGGGCGGCATATTCGCTTTCTTTATGCCCCTGAATAGACATAATTGTCCCAAACATAGCATTATCAACAACACCACAAAGATTGTAGACCGTTGCACTTAAAATAACAGGTGCAATCGTTAATAGAAGCACTTTAAAAACTCTCTTATAACTTTCAGTTTTATTTCCACGATCACGCTCCATCTGACGGCGGAATTTCTTCCGGAAAGCTAAAAATAAGAAAAATAAAAATAATAACGCAGCAAGTGCTCCCATCACGGTACCTAGTGTACCGCCAGATGCTGCATAAGCCGCACCATAAGAATCATTATTTTTCTGGGCAGCAACTTCTTTACCAACCTTAAGGAGCATGTAAGCACCGACTACGCTGACAACTGCATTGACAATCTGTTCGATGATCTGGGAAACAGCTGTCGGAATCATGGATCCATTTCCCTGGAAAAATCCACGGAATACACCAAGGATTGCCACGATCAGAATGCACGGAGCCAGTACTCGCAAAGCTAACGTACTCATTTTCATTGCCATCAGATTCGATGCGATAAAATCAGCGCCAAAGAATATGATGGCACCGACGATACCGCCTGCTGCAATTGCAAATGTCATGGCACCCCGAAAGACGCGATATGCATTTTTATATTGTCCTGTTGCAAGTCTTGCAGAGACAAGCTTGGATACTGCAAGGGGCAGACTGTAAGAAGTCAGTGTAAGTGCAATCGCGTAAATCTGAAACGCGACTCCGTAGTAGCCCATACCTTTATCACCCAGTATATTTACGAGGGGAATTCGGTACACTGCTCCGATAATTTTAGTTATGACTCCGGCTATAGCCAGAATAGAACCCTGAACGAGAAAGTTCTTCCCGGTTTCACTTTTGTTTTCACTCATAATTTACTCCATATTAACGTAATATATTTAGCTCATTTAAAATTTCACGCTGAAGAGTCTCCATTTCAATACGTTCCTCTTCTTCCATATGATCATAACCGGAAAGATGAAGGACCGAGTGTGCAATCAGGAAAGCGTATGCACGTTTGACGGAATGACCGTATTCTTCAGCCTGTGCGATGACTTTTTCTTTGGAAATCACAATATCTCCAAGCAGAAGCTCACCTGTCTCCGGATCGAAGCAGTCTTCTTCGCTTTCAAAATGAGAGAAGTCTCCCGGAGTTTCATATTCCAGCATCGGGAAAGAAAGTACATCTGTTGCACGATCAATGTTACGGAAATCCCGGTTCATCTCATGAATCTCATCGTTCATAGTGAGTAAGAGATTGACCTGAACTTCATATGGACAATGAATATATTCCAATGCGCCATTTATGACTTCACGGGCAAGCGCCTGGCAATCAAAAGGGAGCTTTAATGCTCCTTCTTCTTCATAAAATAATGTCATGATTTTCTCCTTTTCTCTCGGCTGCGATTTCTTGATTTGTTCTGTGTCTTTGTCTCGTATTCTTCGTAAGCTTTTACAATTTTCTGGACAAGCGGATGGCGGACAACATCTTTGCTTGTAAGACGGCATACTCCAATGTCATTGATCTTGCCGACAACACGGACAGCTACATCAAGTCCGGAAGTCTGACCACTTGGCAAATCTTTTTGTGTCTCATCACCGGTAATTACAACTTTTGAGCCAAATCCGATTCTTGTTAAAAACATCTTCATCTGCGCCGGAGTTGTGTTCTGAGCCTCGTCCAGAATGATAAATGCATTGTCTAATGTACGACCACGCATGTATGCAAGTGGTGCAACTTCAATCAGCCCTTTTTCAGAATTTTTTAAAAAGCTTTCTGCTCCCATAATCTGATAAAGAGCATCATAAAGCGGACGCAGATAAGGATCGATCTTGCTTTGCAGATCTCCCGGAAGAAATCCAAGCTTTTCTCCCGCGTCAATGGCAGGTCTTGTCAGAATGATTCTTCCAACTTCATTATTTTTAAATGCAGTGATTGCCATAGCCATAGCCAGGTATGTCTTCCCTGTTCCGGCAGGGCCTAGTCCAAAGACAATCATTTTTTCCCGAATTTCATATAAAGACTGTTTTTGCCCAAGTGTCTTTGGTTTTATCGGCTTCCCCTGTAAGGTGTGACAGATAATATCTTTATCAATTTCCAAGACATTATCTTCACTGTCTTCCATGACAAGTGCCAGCGTATAATTCACATTTTGTTCTGAAATCGTGTTACCTCGACGGGATAATTCAAGAAGCTGTGAGAGTACATTTCTTGCGCGCTCTACAGCATTGCTGTCCCCCATGATCTTGACAACACCATCTCTGGAAATCAGTGTCACATGAAGGGAGCGCTCAATCTTTTTTGCAAAAGCATCAAATTGCCCGAATACATTTGCTTCATGCTCAGCCGGGATTTCAAGAACAGTTTCCATAATTCCCATATATCTTATTCTCCTAATTGTTCAATTTGTTCTTCCGGATTATTCGGAAGCTGCGGAATCTCAGATTGTCGGGACTGTCCGGTATTGCAGATGATGGTCAGTGTACCAGATATAGCTCCCTCTTTTGACCCTGTGTCTATTTTAACATCATTCTGAATAATTTCTACCCCCTTTTTATCTAAATCTTCACAATATCTTAAGAAATATCTGTTCAATTTGTCTTGAAGCTGTTGATCTGTATATTTTTTTATAACAGGTTTATAAGGGGTCAGACCTACAACGCCGATATATACCGGCAGATAAAAATGATCTAGAAGTTTCAGCCGTGACTCCATTGTGCTTTTTGAATAGTGTTCATACGGAGACCAGATGAAAAATGGTGACAGACGATATTTACCAATGCGAAAATACAGATAGAACAAACGGGGGAACTTTACACTTGTTTTTTTTATGTATTTTCTGGGCAAAGTATTCTCGTAATGAATCTGAGTCTGGATGAAAATATCAGCATCTGAATGACAGGACTCATATCCTGTAATCTCTTTTGCATCATTAAGAATAGGAATCTGACCGGAAACAAGAATATCACCGGGATTTACAGATGTTCCCTCCCGCACCATAGGAATACCTTTTCGAGTGATAATGCGTACAATAGTCCCTGTGCAATCCGAAACAAGGTCCGTCCCAGCATCAGAATTTGGATATATATCCTCTTTTATATCTGTTTTATTATCTATTTTAGCATCTTCGTTTTCTTTGATTTGAATGATTAGTCTGGTTCCCTCTATAGATGCAGATACCCAGATGATGTCGTCAAATCCTTTCCGAATATCTTTTACAATACGGTCGCAATCAATGTTTCCGCGACGTATGCCGGTATTCACATGATTCTCCTTTAGAAATGTTCTTATGACTTCTTCGGTCTGTGTATGTGTGCCAAGGATTTCAATATCCCAGATATAACCAGACATTATCAATAGCAAAACGGTGGCAGCAAATATGCCAGCAAAGAAAAGCTTGCGTCTTCGATGGTCAAACAGATAAAAAGGAAGTCCATATTTTTTTACAATCGTAATTTTTGTGGAAGTTTTATGAGAAATGTGACGCAGCTTTTTGAAATCTTTTACCCATAGATTCATTTCGTAAGAGCCATCGCTGGCTGATAAATCCCAGATTTTTATTTTTCGGTAATTGCATGCGTTAATAAAACGTTCCATACGATGACCGGTAATCCGGATTCTTACATATCCTCGAATATATTGATATATTTTTAAAAGCAATGAATGAATCCTCCACCTTATGTCTGATATTCAATATTCTGAATTTTCCCCGTAATTTTCATATCATCATTTGTATAAGAATCAACTTGAAGGTGCTTTCCGGTAATTCGTATCTGACCGATTTTTGTCTGAACTCTAACGAGTTGATCTGTATATTCAATCAGTCCCCGATAATTTTCAATGCGCATTTCAGAATGTCCCAGAATTTCCACATTAGGCATTCCAAGAACAACATCTTCTGGAAATTTGGATGCTTTGGCAGCTTTTCTTTTGCTATTTTCCAAATCTATACTCATAAAACTCCATTTTTCAGTTTATGAAAATATCGTTTGTAATAATGTATGAATGAAGGTATGTCTTTCATTACTGAAGTAAAAAAGAAACACACAGCTTTAAAATATCATAAGCTATATGTTTCTTTTATCAAATTATAAATTGGTATTATTTAAAATGCTCCAAGACGTTTTCTGGCATTCTCTACACGCTCAGCAGTCGGAGGATCAATTCCTTCTAATGGATACTCCATACCAAGTTCTTTCCATTTGTATGCACCAAGTGTATGATATGGTAGAATTTCTACGCGTTCTACATTATGAAGAGTCAGAATGAATTCATGCAGTCTGTCCAGATATTCATCTTTGTCGTTGCGCTTAGGAACAAGACCATGTCTGATCCTAGTAAAGGTTTTGCTGCGCTGCTGCGACTGGTTCGCCCGAAGCA
>OGYR01000906.1_pt1 | contig 12568 bp, 14 predicted proteins | sample 1576661 | NCBI WGS metagenome assembly OGYR01 (sample SAMEA3541490, study PRJEB24748) | human gut metagenome | biome: human gut; feature: human-associated habitat; material: faeces | place: China | collected 2012
TCTACTTTGACAGTAGAAAATCGCATTGCTTCCGCTCACTCAACAATGAGCCAGCTCCATGACGGTCTTGCGGCCCAGCTCATCGCTGGCGGTGGTCACATAGCCGCGGGGCTTGTACAGCGCCAGATAGTAGAGCTGCTGGTTCTTCTGGATGTAGATGCGCTCATCATCCACATGCAGCACATCGCGGTTGGGGTCCATCTTGTCGCCCACCTTGACCGGGTGGCCGTTGACCTTGACGCGGCCCTCGGCAATGATCTGCTCGGCCGCGCGGCGGGAGCACAGGCCCTGCTCGCTCATGATCTTCTGAATACGTTCTTCTGCCATTGTTCGTTTACTCCTTGTGCGCCTCCCGGCGCTCAAAATGCACCGCGCTGAAAAGCCCTGCCCTTGCGGGAAAGGTGGCACGCAGTGCCGGATGAGGATGCGCATGTTCGCGCGTTTGCCTCATCCATCTTGCTTCATTCGGCCGCTCCCCTCAAGGGGAAGCTCATGCGCCTTTTCTTACGCGTTGGGCGCTTCGGGGCCGGTCTCCGCGGGGGCCGCCTTGCCGCCCTTCCTGTCGATGAGAGCGCTGACCTTCTCCACCAGTTCGGGGATCATGGTCAGGGCGCGGTCCACGGTGTTGGCCCCGTCGGACAGCTGGATGGTGCGGACACAGCCGTCCTTGATGACAAGGAAGGCCACCGGCTGGATGTTGACGCCCGCGCCGGAACCGCCGCCGAACAGGTCCTTGTTGGCAGCATTCTTGCCGTCAAAGTCCGTGCCTGCGGAAGCAAAGCCAAAGCTGACTTTGGACACCGGAAGGATGGTGGTGCCGTCCTCGGTGGTGATGGGCTTGCCCACGATGGTGTTGGAATCCACCATCTGACGGACCTTGTCCATCGTGACGTTCATTAAACCCTGGATCGGATGCTCAGCCATAAAATCGGCCTCCTTATTTCAATGAGTGGGAAAAAGCGGGAACGCTTTCTCCGGAACTGCCCCCGCCGCAGCGGGCAGGCAGAACACACCATACAGTTATATTATAACCAAATTATAGGAAGACGTCCAGCACTTTTTCGCGCCAGAACTCGTAAAGCACACGCACTGCCGTAAAGACGATGGCATACGCCTGTGCCGACACCCGGAAGGACACCCGGTCCTGCACCGTCGGCTGGGCCGAACCGAAATCCGGAAGCAGCCGCAGCTGCTCAAAATCGAGATAGACGAACCGGTCGAGGAAGCCCAGTGCCGGATAGAGCCAGGCGTTCAGCCTGCCATAGCTGCGGGCAGCTTCGGCGGGGTCCTCGCCCCGGACGCCCAGCACGACGTCGATCTTCGTGATGCGCAGCGACCCGATGATGGCTCTGGTCAGCCGACCCGCCCCCCGCAGGATGGTGCAGAGGATGTTCAGGGTCAGCCGGGCCTTTTTGCGGGGCGAGGTCTCTGGCTTGGGCTTCTTGTCCGCTTTCTGTTCGGCCGGTTTTTTCTTCTTTTTCTTTTTTGGCTTTTCCAGTGCAGGATACTGGAACACCGGCAGGGTCAGCCCCAGCGCACCGGCCCGGATGGTCAGCACATCGTTCTCCCACTGCACGTCCGCGCAGAAGGGGCAGAACAGCAGCACCACCGCCAGAATCAGGACCACCAGCAGCAGGACGCCGATCCCTTTCAAGAGAACGAGCAGCACCGCTCCCAAAACGCTCAGAACACTCATACCTCTCCCCCGCTTTCTTCACTGCTGTGGATGGGCGGCAGGTCGTCCAGGCTGGACAGGCCAAAGCACCGCAGAAACACATCCGTCGTCCGGAACGCCACCGGCCGTCCGGGCAGGTCCAGCCGTCCGGCCTCTTCGATGAGGCCTTTTTCCAGCAGGCCGGACACGCTGGACGAGGAGTCCACGCCGCGCACCTGCTCAATGAATGCGCGGGAGACCGGCTGGTTGTAGGCGATGACGGTCAGCGTTTCCATCGCCGCCGGGCCCAGCGGCACCGAGCGCCGGGTATCCAGCACCCGGCGGACCGGTTCGGCAAAGTCGGCCTTGGTGGCCAGCTGCCAGTGGGTATTCAGGTGGAGCAGGCACAGGCCGCTGTCCTCGCGGGCATAGCGGGTGCGCAGCTCTTCCAGCACCGGCTCCACGCTGGAGGCCGGCATCTGAAGCGCCTGGGCCAGTTTGTCGGCTCCGATGGGTTCCGCATAGGCAAAGAGCATCGCCTCCACGGCGGCTCGCAGTTTTTTCTGGTTCATTCGTTCTCCTTTGTGCGGTCCAGCCGCCCGCGGCGCATGGTCATCGCACCGTCCGGGCCGAGGGTGACACGCCCGCCGCGCACCAGTTCCAACAGGGCCAGAAAGGTGGCCACATGGGTGCTCCGGCTCTGGCGGCGGGAAAACAGCTGCCCCAGCTTCCGGGCACCGCCCCCGATGAGCTGGCGCAGGATATAGACCACCCGGCTGTTCACCGACACCACCGGCGCGGACACCAGCGGCTCGAACTGCTGCTGGGTGGGCTGCCGGACGACGGCCGCTTTCCGGCCCGCCAGCGCCTGCCAGCAGTCCGCCAGCACCTGCGGCGAATGGAAGAGGTCGTAGGTGTTGTCCTGCTCCACTTCCAGCGGTCTCCGGACGAAGACCGGGGCCTGCTCCCCTTTTGCGCGCAATGCCCCGGCCATCCGGCGGCACTGGTCGTACTCGATGAGCTGGCCGGTCAGTTCCTGTTTCATCCGCTCGCCCTCTTCGCTGCGGGGCAGCAGCAGATAGCTCTTCATCTCCACCAGATGCGCCGCCATCTCGATGAAGGCGCTGGCCGTCTCCGGGTCGGCTCCGGCGTCCGCCGCCACGGTGCGGGTGTACTGGTCGATGAGTTCCAGAATGGGGATGTTGTGCAGGTCCATCTTGTGCTTCTGCACCAGCGTCAGCAGCAGTTCCAGCGGGCCCTCGAAGTCCGCCAGATGGAACATCAGCTCTTCTGCCACTCAGATCACCGTCCCGATGGATGCGTAATACATGGAATAGGCGATCTGGTCGATGTAGCCGGTGCCCAGATCCAGCAGATCCCACACGGCATCGTTCAGCAGGGTGAGCGGGCCGTCCAGAAAGCCGCTCCAGACCACCGCCAGCATGACGATGAGGATCACCCGCTCATATTTCATGATGCCGAAGTAGATGCGCTGGGGCAGCACCGCCAACAGCACCCGGCTGCCGTCCAGCGGCGGCACCGGGATGAGGTTGAACACTGCCAGACTGACATCCATCATGACCAGATATTGCAGGAAGCGGGCTGCAAACATGGTTCCGACCGTGACCGGGGCCCAGTAATACAACAGCTTCCAGACCACCATCGCGAGGTAGGCCAGGAGCAGGTTCGCCACCGGGCCTGCCAGCGCCGTGAGCGCCATGCCCGCCTTGGGATTCTTGAAATTGCGCGGGTCGGTGGAGACCGGCTTTGCCCAGCCCACGCCCGCCAACACCATGCACAGGGTGCCCATCAGGTCAAAGTGGCGGAACGGGTTCAGCGACAGCCGGCCCTCCCGCTTGGCCGTAGGGTCGCCCAGCAGCCAGGCTGCGAGGGCGTGGCCCGCTTCGTGGAACGGGATGGCGACCAGCGTCACCAGCGCCCGGATAAGATAGTACAGTCCGCGTGAGGTCATCGTATTCTCCTAACAGTGGATTATTTTGTCTTATTGTACTATGTTTTTCGATTTCAGACAAGGGCTTGGCCCACAGATAAAAAAGGTTACAGAAATTTCGAAAAAATGCTTGCAATTTCTGCCCGACTCTGGTATAATAGTCAAGCTGATTATTTTGAATTCCTTACTTCACTGCTAGGAGGTGCAAGTATCATGGCTAAGTGTGAATGCTGCGGCAAGGGCGTTACCTTTGGTATCAAGGTCTCCCACTCCCATCGCCGTTCCAACCGTACCTGGAAGCCGAATGTCCGTCGTGTCAAGGCGGTCGTGGAGGGTTCTCCCAAGTATATCTACGCATGCTCCCGTTGCCTGCGCGCTGGCAAAGTTACCCGCGCTGTCTAAGTAGCTGCATCTGCCGGTCACTTTGTCGAGTGACCGGCTTTTTTGTTTTCCAGGAGGAGGTTTTTCAGATGGCTCTGCCCCATGACCCCATCATGCTTTTGAGCATGGTGAACCTGAAGCTGCGCGACTTCTATCCCAGCCTCGACGCACTGTGCGACGACCTGGACGAGGACAAGGCCGCGCTGTGCGCAACGCTCGCTGCCGCCGGGTACGGATACGACCCGGTGCGGAATCAATTCGTATAAATTCAGGAGGATGCTTCCATGATGCAAGGTACCTATTATAAAGAGTGGAGCCGGATGCTCGGCCGCGAAATGGAGTTCAAGGTCTATGGCACGGCCGGTGTGCCGGTGCTGGCCCTGCCCGCCCGCGGGGGCCGTTTCTACGATTGGGAGAACAACGGGATGCCCGAAGCAGTGGCTTCCCTGCTGAGCAGCGGCAAACTCCAGCTCTTTACCGCCGACGGCATCGACGCCGAGAGCCTGCTGGCCGGGGATGCTGCGCCCCGCCGCCGGGCCGAGATGCAGGAAAAGTATTTCAACTACCTGTCCACCGAGCTGGCCGCCCGCATCCGGGAACTGAACCAGACCGAGAAAGGCCAGCTCATCTGGTGCGTCGGCGTGGACACCGGTGCCTGTCAGGCCGTCAACTGCCGCCTGCGCCGCCCGGAGGTGTTCGGCGGTGCCATCGGTCTGTCCGGCCTGTACGACATGAGCCGCTTTCTGGGCAGCGCCGAGGACGACCTCGTGCTCCGCAATGCCCCCCTCGCCTACCTGACCGAGACCGGCCTCGTGGACAAAAAGGCCTTTGCCAAGGCGGAGGAGAACGACCTCATCCTCTGCGCCGGGCAGGGCAGCTACGAGGAAGAGGCACAGGCCGACACCCGCGCCCTCTCCGAGGCCCTGACCGCCGCCGATCTGCCCGCCCACTGCGAGTTCTGGGGCAGCGATGTCTCCCACGACTGGTACTGGTGGGGCAAGGAGCTGCACCTGTTCGCAGAACGCATCTTTGGAGAAGGAGGAAGTCATGCCTGAATTTGTGATCGGTGCCCGCGGGCATGATTTTGGCCGTCACACCCCGGATGAGCTGTTCACTTCCATCGGCAAGGCGGGCTTTGCCTGCACCCAGCTGGCCTACACCAAGGCCATTGAGGGCGTGAAGAGCTATGCCGATGTCACCCCGGAACTGGTCGAGGCCACCCGCGCCGCAGCCACCGCTGCCGGTGTTTCCATCGCGGTGAACGGCACCTATGTCGAGCTGAGCTATGCCGACGAGGACAAGCGCCGCGCCGAGGTCGCCAAGGTACTGAGCCAGATCCCGGTCGCCAAAGTGCTGCACGCCGGCTGCATGGGCAGCGAAACCACCAACATGGCCAAGCAGCCCGGCGTCACCCGCAAGGAAGCGCAGGAAGCCCTTCTCCGCAGCCTGGGCGAGATCCTGCCCATCTGTGAGGAGCAGGGGGTGCTGTTCGCCGTGGAGTGCGTCTACTACCACGCCATGAACACCCCGGAGGCCGTCAAGATGGTGCTGGACACCATCGCCAGCCCCAATCTGCGCGTCCTCTGCGATTTCGCCAACTACGTCGGCCCGGAGGACGCTTCGCTGGACGCGCAGCGCCGCATCTGGGACAAGGTGGGCAGCTGGTACGGCGACAAGATCACCGCCGTCCACTTCAAAGGCCAGAACTTCCGGCCGGACGGCACCCTGTACTCCACCAGCCTGGAGGATTCCTGCGTGGACTATGCAGGCGGCTTCGCCATGCTGAAGCAGATGCCGCAGGCCGCCTTCCCGGTCCTGCGTGAGGAAGCCGTCCCCGCCCGCGCCGCCAGCGATATCGCCTTTATGCGGAAGTTCTGCGAATAAGCCCGTTTTTTCAGTCCTCTGCCCGGTGCAGGCGTTTCCAGCCCCTGCACCGGGCTTTTTCCATTTCCCTGTGTTCACGAAAAATTCACAATTGAATTTTCATTTCCTACTTGTTCTGTAGGACAAGCTGTGCTACAATGCCTTTGTACGAAAGATACCCCCAAGGGGTAATTTGAAAGGAGTGGTTCCCATGAGCAGCGAGATGGAACCCTGCCCCCGCTGTGCCCTGCACGAAGCGTCCCCTGCCCCCTGCTGCGAAGATGCAGCCGCCGAAACGGCGCAGGCCGAAGCAGAGACCCTGCACGCCTGCTGCTGCCGCCACAAAAAGCGGAGCGAGGAGGAGTACAAGAGCCTCATCCACCGGCTGAACCGCATCGAGGGCCAGATCCGGGGCATCCGCGGCATGGTCGAAAAAGACGTCTATTGTGCCGACATCCTCGTGCAGGTGGCGGCGGCAAACTCTGCGCTGAACGCCTTTTCCAGAGAGCTGCTCAGCCAGCATGTGCGCACCTGCGTCGCGGACGACCTGCGCGCGGGCAGCGACGAAAAGTTGGATGAGCTGCTGAAATTGCTGCCCAAACTCATGAAATGACCCTTTTTCGGACAAGCTGACCCATCGCAAGGAGTGAAGACTATGGAACAATACAACGTTACCGGCATGAGCTGCGCGGCCTGCTCTGCACGGGTGGAAAAGGCCGTAAACGCCGTGCCCGGCGTCACGAGCTGCTCGGTGAGCCTGCTCACCAACTCCATGGGCGTGGAGGGCACCGCGAGTGCTGCCGCCATCGTCAAGGCGGTGCAGGATGCAGGCTACGGCGCCAGCCCTAAAGCAGGCGGGCCCACCGCCGCCCCGGACCCCAGCGCCGACCTCGACGCCCTGGCCGACCACGAGACCCCAAAACTGAAAAAGCGGCTCATCGCCTCCCTACTCTTTCTGGCGGTGCTGATGTACTTTTCCATGGGGCACATGATGTGGGGCTGGCCGCTCCCCCACTGGTTCGACGGCAACCATGTCGCGATGGGCCTCGTTCAGCTTCTGCTGGCGGGCATCGTGATGGTCATCAACCAGAAGTTCTTCATCAACGGCTTCAAGGGCCTTCTCCACCGCGCCCCCAACATGGATACGCTGGTGGCGCTTGGTTCCTCGGCCAGCTTCCTCTGGAGCACCTACGCCCTCTTCGCCATGACCCGTGCGCAGGTGGATGGCAACGACGCCCTCGTCATGCACTACATGATGGAGTTCTACTTTGAGTCGGCCGCCATGATCCTGACCCTCATCACGGTGGGCAAGATGCTGGAATCCCGCTCCAAAGGCAAGACCACCGACGCGCTCAAGAGCCTGATGAAGCTGGCCCCCAAAACGGCCACTCTCCTGCGGGGCGGCACCGAAGTCAGCGTCCCCATCGCAGAAGTGCGTAAGGGCGATGTTTTTGTCGTCCGCCCCGGTGAGAACATCCCGGTGGACGGCATCGTGCTGGAAGGCAGCAGCGCCGTGAACGAGAGCGCACTGACCGGCGAGAGCATCCCGGTGGACAAGGCCGAGGGCGACAAGGTCTCAGCTGCCACCACCAACCAGTCGGGCTTCCTGCGGTGCGAGGCCACCCGCGTGGGCGAAGATACCACTCTGGCGCAGATCATCCGGATGGTCAGCGACGCCGCCGCCACCAAGGCCCCCATCGCCAAGATCGCCGACACCGTGTCGGGCTTCTTCGTCCCGGCGGTCATCTCCATCGCCGTGGTCACCACCATCGTCTGGCTGCTGCTGGGCCGGGAGTTCGGCTATGCACTGGCCCGCGGCATCTCGGTTCTGGTCATCAGCTGCCCCTGTGCGCTGGGCCTGGCCACACCGGTGGCCATCATGGTCGGCAACGGTCTGGGGGCCAAGAACGGCATCCTGTTCAAGACGGCCGCTTCGCTGGAAGCCGCAGGCCGCACCCAAATCGTGGCGCTGGATAAGACCGGCACCATCACCAGCGGCGAACCCAAAGTCACCGACATCCTGCCCGCCGAGGGCGTTTCCGAGAACGAGCTGCTGACCCTTGCTGCCGCGCTGGAGCGCAGGAGCGAGCATCCGCTGGCCAAGGCTATCCTCGCTTACACCGAGGCCCATGCCATCGAGGCCCCGGAAGTCTCCGACTTTGCAGCCCTGCCCGGCAACGGCCTGACTGCAACGCTGGACGGCAAAGAAGTTTACGCAGGCCATGCGTCCTTCCTTGCGACAAAAGCCGCTGTGCCCGCCAGCCTGAAGGCAAAAGCCGCCGCGCTGGCAAGCGAGGGCAAAACGCCGCTCTACTTCGGCGGCGCGGGCCGTCTGCTGGGCGTAGTGGCCGTGGCCGACACCATCAAGGAGGACAGCCCCCGCGCCATCCGTGAATTGCAGAACATGGGCATCCGGGTCGTGATGCTCACCGGCGACAACCAGCGCACCGCCGACGCCATCGGCCGTCAGGCAGGCGTGGATGAGGTCATCGCTGGCGTCCTGCCCGACGGCAAGGAAGCCGTCATCCGCAAGCTGCAAGCCTCCGGCAAGGTCGCCATGGTCGGCGACGGCATCAACGATGCCCCGGCCCTGACCCGCGCCGACACCGGCATCGCCATCGGTGCCGGAACGGACGTCGCCATTGATGCGGCGGACGTGGTGCTGATGAACTCCCGGCTCTCCGATGTGCCCGCCGCCATCCGCCTGAGCCGCGCCACCCTGCGCAACATCCACGAGAATCTGTTCTGGGCCTTCATCTACAACATCATCGGCATCCCGCTGGCCGCCGGTGTGTTCATCCCCTTCGGCCTGACGCTGAACCCCATGTTCGGTGCCGCCGCGATGAGCCTGTCCAGCTTCTGCGTCGTCAGCAACGCGCTGCGTCTGAATCTGTTCGACCTGCACAGCACCAAACACGACCACAAGATCAAGACTTCCGCCCTGCCCGCTGCCGCGCAGCCGCAGGCTGAAGATACGACCGAACCCGTTTCGGAATCCACTGTCAAGGAGGAACGTTTTATGAAAAAGACCCTGCACGTTGAAGGCATGATGTGCTGCCACTGCGAGGCCCGCGTGAAGAAGGCACTGGAAGCTCTGCCCGAAGTCCACGAGGCCGTGGTCAGCCACGAGGCCGGCACCGCCGTCGTCACCCTGAGCGCCGATGTCGCCAACGAGACCCTGAAGAAGGCCGTTGAAGACCAGGACTACAAAGTGACCGGCATCGAATAAGCCGCACCTGCCAAAAAGACCTTCTCCGTCCTTGCTTTGCTGCAATGCCCGGAGAAGGTCTTTTTATCTTTTATAATCTCTGCAATCGTTCTGCGCCCTTCGTCTTCAGCCAGCGGAGCGCAGCCCCATCGGCCAGAGCAAGGATGCCCAATGCTGCCATCCATGCGGCCTCAGCCGGCACGAACTGCGCCAGCACCAGCACCCCCACGCCCAGCACAAAGCCAGCGGCCCAGTTGAGGAGCAGTGCCATCAGAACGCTGGGGTTCTGCTTGATGACGGCCATCTCGCTCGTCCAGTGGAACCGCGGCATCGTCACGCCGAACATCAGCCCGGCGGCAGCCGTGAAAACAACATCCAATGCCACCAGCAGACCCGCCAGCAGGGCCGAAGTCCACGGCGCACGCAGAAGCACCAGCCCGCAAGCCAGGCAGAGCAGCGCGGGCGGCAGGGTGACCAGCAGATGCAGGTCCAGCTTCGCCCGCAGCACCTGCCATGGTGTTACCGGCAGACTTTGCAGCTGCCACAGCTGTTCCCCTTCCAGCGAGACGGACGGCACGGTGAGGAGGTTCATCCCGGCCACCAGCACCACCGTGAAGGTCAGCAGCACCACGCCAAGCTCCCGCGCGGGCAGCCGCGCCGCCAACGCCCGCAGTGCGTCCGCCTTGTATCCCATTGCGCCGCTGAGAAGCAGCAGCGCCAGCGAACCCATGGCGCAGTTGAGCAGATAGGACGCGCTGCTGCCCAGATGGAGCAGTTCCCGGCGCAGCAGCGTCCGCCGCAGCGAGGAACGGCGGGCCAGCCGCGCCCGCGTCCGTTTCACAGCCCCGCGCCGGGTCGTCATCAAGGTCAGATACGGCCCGGAAAGCGCCTTGCCCAGCGCCGCGCAGAGCAGCACGATGCCAACGGCCAGCACCAGCAGCAAAAGCGGTTCCCCGCAGGCGGCACCTCCCAAAAAGCGCCCCGCACCCGTTAAGGCCGTGTCACTTCCGCCCAGCGCCGCCTGCCCCAGCATCGGTTCAAGCAGAGACATTCCCCGCCGGTAGGCGAGATCATACACCACCGCAAGGCCCAGTGTTGCTGCGACCGTGACCAGCGTTTTGTGTGCGGCCCGCGCGGTGCAGAGGGCGACCACCCACCCCAGCAGCGCCGCCAGAAGGGTCGCTGCCCCGGCCAGCACCAGCGCCATGGGGACTGCACTCAGCAGCCCGCCCAGCGGAGAAGCCGCATACAGCCCATACACCACTTCCGCCGGGACCCAGAGCAGCAGCAGATAGAACAGGCATGTCGCGTACAGCCCGCTCATCCGGACGGCAAAGAGCATCCACGGCGGGATGGGCATCGCCAGCAGCAGGTCGTTGTCCCTGGCCTGAAACAGGCTCCCATAGCTGGAAAACGCCCCGGTAAACACGCCAACAGCCAGCGCCAGCAGCTCCATCGTCAGAAAGTACAGTGCCTCCTGCCCGGCGGGCAGCAGCAGCTCTCCCAGCGGCCACGCCAGCGAGAAGAAACTGCCCATCACCAGCAGCACGATGCCCTCATACAGCGCTCCGAACGCCAGCCGGCCCGCTCTGGTGCGGTGTCTGCCGGTGCTGGCGCTCCGGACAAGGAAGGCCCCCTGCTCCCGCAGCTGTTTCCGGAACAGGGCGCGGAACAGACGTCTGGTCTCAGTGTCCATCCTGCACCCCTTCCAGCTCCAGAAAGATCGCTTCCAGCGAAGCATCGCCCCGCACCTCGACCATGGAGCCAGCCCGCACGAGCCGCCCCTGCCGGAGGATGGCCACCTGGTCGCAGAGCTTTTCGGCTACTTCCAGCACATGGGTGGAAAAAAAGATGGCCCCGCCTGCATCGCAGAAGGCCCGCATGGTCTGCTTGAGCTGGTGGGAGGCCAGCGGGTCCAGTCCCACGAACGGCTCATCCATCAGGATGAGTTTGGGCGCGTGGAGCAGCGCCGCCAGAATGGCAAGCTTCTGCTTCATGCCGTGGGAGTAGGAGCTGATGGGCTGGCCCAGCGCTTCGGTCAGCGCAAAACGCTCGCCGTACACCCGCACCCGCTCGGCGCGGGCAGCCTCGCGGACGCCGAACACGTCCGCAATGAAATCCAGATATTGGATACCGGTCATGTAGCCATAAAGGGCCGGGTCATCCGGCAGATAGGCCAGCTGACGCTTGGCCGCAAGCGGGTCGTCCCGCATGGAACAGCCGTTCACCCGCACTTCGCCGCGGTCCGGCTGCAAGATGCCGCAGCAGCATTTCAGGGTGGTGGTCTTGCCCGCCCCGTTCGGCCCGATGAAGCCGAAGATCTCTCCCGGCCGGATGGTCAGTGTGAGGTCATCCACCGCCGTTTTCTCGCCGTACTGTTTGGTCAGATGCCGGATCTCCAGCATTCGGATCTCTCCTTTCGGTCTTGATGCGCCCCTGTTTGATAGTCAAATCGTATCATCCGCGGAAGTGCCTGTCAAGCATTTCGGCGCACGTCGGGATGCAAAAGCGGCACCAGCCCGCAAAGCAGTTTTGCTTTACAGACCGGTGCCGCTTTATGTTCATTTCAGGACTGCGACATTTTTGATGCCGTATCGTGCAAAAAGTTTCAGTGCTGCCGGGCCGATGCGTTCCCCGCTCACCACGATGGGGATCGCCGGCGGGCAGGAGACGGTGGGCATCGCACAGATGCGGCCCAGCGCCGTTTCGGCGGGAACCACCTCCTGCGGGGCGAACACTGCCTGCCGCACGGTGCAGACCGGCGCAGCCTCCGCCGCCAGTTCCGTGAAGACATCTGCTTCCGGTTCCGGCAGAGCCGGGGCCGACGGCAGAGCCGCGCAGAGCCGTGCCACTGCCGCTGCCAGCCGCTCATAATCCTGCGCCGGGTTTTCGGGGGTGAACATCAGCACCACATACCGGGGGTCGGCATATTCGCACTCGATGCGGTCCTGCCGCAGAGCCTCAGCCAGCGCGGTGCCGGTCATGCCCAGTGCCGCCGCATCCAGCGTGAGTTTGAGCGGCTCACGGGCGGGGGCATCCACCGCCAGCGGGAGCGGACAGCCTGCCGCAGCAGCCTGCTCGTTCAGCACCCGGCGCATTCTGGTCAGCTGCCCGCAGCAGGAGTAGAGCCGCAGCGGATACCCCTCCGAAAGATACCGGTTGCACCGGTCGAGGGATTGCAGGATCAGATAAGACGGGCTTGTGGAGCCGAACAGCGCCAGCGCATTGCGGACTGCCGTTTCCTCCTGCACGGGCGCTTTCGGCCCCAGATGCAGGTAGGCGCCGCCGGTGAGGACCGGCAGGGTCTTGTGCCCGGAATCGCAGCACATCGCCGCACCCAGTGCAATGGGGTGGCGGCTGCCGCCCACCAGAAAGTTCAGGTAGGCACCGTGGGCATTGTCCACCAGCAGCGGCACACCGTGCGCATCGCAGACCTTTGCAAGGGCCGCGATGTCCTGCATCCCGCCGAGGTAGTCCGGGCTGGTGAGGTAGACGCCGAAGGGGGGCTTCC
>OGYR01000908.1_pt1 | contig 12522 bp, 12 predicted proteins | sample 1576661 | NCBI WGS metagenome assembly OGYR01 (sample SAMEA3541490, study PRJEB24748) | human gut metagenome | biome: human gut; feature: human-associated habitat; material: faeces | place: China | collected 2012
GATCTTCAAGCGTTCGTGGGGCGCATCCAGCGTGACAAACAGAGCTGGATTGTTATCTGTGCGCGCGGCGAGATAGTTCTGCAAGTGGATTTTCGCTTTTGCATCGAAGTAAACGCGGCGCTCTTTATCGCCTTTACCATACACCACGCATTCCCGGCGTTCAAAATCCACGTTGGCAATGTTGAGGTTGACCAGCTCACCCACACGGATGCCGGTAGAATAGAGCAGATCAATCATAGCCAAATCTCGAAGTTCTGTGCAGTTGTCTCTCATCATCTCCATATTTTCGTCGGAAATGACTTCCTTTACCACCGTTTTGGTCTTGATTTTATGAATCCGCCGCATGGGGCTTTTCAAAATATAATCCTCTTCCTCCAGCCATGAAAAGAAGCTGGAGAGGTTCCGGCGCACATTATCCACCGTCACCTTGCTACAATTATTGATTTTCTGATAATCCACAAGATAACCACGGATTTCTTCAGTTGTGACTTTCCGAGTCGGCGTTTCAACATTGGCAAGAAAGTGTTGAATCGTTACCCGATAATATTGCAATGTCCGTGCAGAACAGCCTTCGATTTTCTTGGCGTCGAGGAACAGCTTCAAATATTCCCCATTGGAGATTTCTTCTTTCTGTGGTTCTGCTTCTGTCAGCTGCTCCAACAGCACCTCCTGTAGTTTCTTCATCTGAGGGATACTCAGATATTCAGCCATAGCATTCAGAATGTTGACAAGCTTTTCTTCCATGATAGGATTCCTTTCTTACCAACATCCTACCCCACTATTTTCCTTTAGTTATCCAAAATATTGTTGCATCAGGCTGTCAAAGAGCATCTGTGCTTCATCCAGTCCCTTCTGTACGACAGCTTTTGATTTGTTGACCTGTTGGACAAAGTCTGCAAATTCTTCTTGATGTTCCACCGGTGGAATAATTATATCCGTTTCTCCGATAACTCCAAGATGCAAATGCTTAATTGCAACACCCTTAGTACCAGTTGTAAATTGTCTTTGTACTATATCTGTTTTTAACTGCTCACATAGAAACTCTGGAAGAAGTTTTTCTCTGTCATACTTAATCACTGCCAAGCTTTCGAATAATCCTAACTTTTCTGTAGTTTTTACTATAACTGGAGCTCCCAGTGAACCGCTTTTGGATAATAAAATATCGTTCAATTCTGTCTGACATCTTTTTTGTGTCTCTTGATATTCTTCTTCAGAGATGTACTTTATGTCAGAAAAATCCAATTCTCCATTCACAATATTCTTAGCGGATATAAAAGTAATTCCTTCATCCAAATAGTTTGGAGTCTTATGCGTTCCGTCCGTAATTTTTGAACAAACATTCTTGAGCTTATCTACACAGTATTCCTTTCCCTCGAACATCTCGACAAATCGGGCTTTGATGAGTATGTCCAGTTCAACTAGCTGTTGTTTTCTTGCCGCGATAATGCCCTGAACTGTCTTCATTTTATTTACAATCACAAGCTGTTCAGAGAATTCTACTTTTGGAATAGTCATTTGTCGCATGGCAGCCTGTGTTAGCTTTTGCCGTGTTGCACCATTCACCATACCATCGACATTATAGAACATTAGTGAATAGCACAGAAAATCCACATCAATCATTTCTTTTGGTTTCAAAACATGTGCATGATTATTGACCCAGCACTTTCCAGAAACTCGATACGCAATGGGCTTTGACTTTGACCCAAAGTTACCACCATCTTCAGCCAAAAGAACTAACTCATCATCAAATATGTAATCTGCTACATAGTCTTGAATTCCATTTGCGCCATAATATGGGTACTCACCAGCAACTCTATCTGCCCCAGTGATTGGGATACGCTGCGAATCAAGAATTTCACAGCATTCATCCAACCTGTATTTTTCCATTATCTCGCCCTCACAAATACAAAGTTGTTCATTTCAGCATTGCCTCCAGTTCAGCCATTTCCGTGTCAATCTGTGCCTGCAATGCCTTCAGGTTCGCCAAAATCTCAAATGTTGGCGGATACTCCACCGGAACATACTCGACCTTTTTATACTTGTTGATCGAGAGATCATAGCCATTGTCCACAATCTCCTGCTTTGGAACAAAGAAACTCTGCTCGGTGCGCTCCCTTGCTTCCTCTCCATCAAGATTCTGGAATCTGGCAATGATGTCCGGAATGTCGTTCTGTTCAATAGCACTGCGTTTATCATCCAGGCTGTATCCATCCGCCTTCATGTCATAAAACCAGACCTTATCCGTACCGCCCGCTCCCGTTTTGGTGAACACCAGCACAGCGGTAGAAACACCAGCATAAGGTTTGAACACGCCAGATGGCATGGAAATCACTGCTCGTAGCTGATGATTTTCCACAAGTTCCTTCCGCAAAGATTTGTGGGCGTTGGATGAACCAAAGAGCACGCCGTCCGGAACGATGCAGGCGCAGCGTCCGCCAGCCTTAAGCATCCGCAGAAACAGAGCAACAAACAGAAGCTCCGTCTTCTTCGTATTGGTCACAGCCTTCAGATTATCATTGATACTTTCTGCATCAATGGTACCCTTGAAAGGAGGATTCGCAAGGCACACTGAGTAGCGGTTTGAGATGCTGTTCTGTTTGGAAACACTGTCCCGATAATCAATTTCCGGAGTAGTGATGGAATGCAGCATCAAGTTCATTGCCGAAATTCGGAGCATGGTTCGGTCGGTATCGAATCCTGTAAATGCTGAACCCGAAAAGTGCTCCCATTGCTCTGGCGTCATCGTGGCTTCATAGTTTTTACGAATGTACTCTGAAGCTGAAACCAAGAAACCAGCGGTGCCACAAGCCGGATCACAGATTTCATCATCGGGTGTCGGCTGCAACAATGCCACCATCATCTCACGGATATGCTTTGGTGTCCGGAACTGCCCATTCTGACCGGCAGGAGAAAGCTTGTCAAGCATATACTCGTAGAGGTCGCCCTGCATATCCAGATCGGCAATGTCGTGCTCGTAGAGATCGTCCAGCCCGGTGATGATTTTTTGTAAAACCTGCGGTGTAGGGATCAGGAACATGGCGTCGCTCATATACCTGGCAAAAGCCGTTTCTCCCGCCGCCTGTCTGTCCTCCTGATTCGGAATTTCAATCAGATTGCCCTGATTGTCAAAATCGGGAAGTCTGCCATACTTCATACTCTTGATAGCCGGGAAGACTCTCTGAGACATAAGAGCAAAAATTTCACGCGGGTCATTGTTCTTGAACTTGCTCCATCGCATGGACTGTCCTGTCGACGACTGAGGGAAAATCTTATCCATCTTTTCCCCGGTCATGTTTTCAAACTCCTCCGTCTCCAACTCTTTTTCATCCAGTGAGCGGATGAACATGAGATAGGTGAGCTGCTCAATGACAGTCAGGGGGTTGGAAATTCCTCCCGCCCAGATATCTGTCCAAATCTTATCTATTTTATTCTTGATTACTCCGGTGACCATTGGGTGCCTCCTGTCAATTCTTTGCTTTTCAAAGTTATTCTATCTCCCACACAAAGGTGGCAGTATCTCTTATATCAATATCGTCCGGCTCAATGTCCATCGCCCTTACAGTCATCGGGTCTGCCAGACAATCTTTAGCAAGATCATAATTAGTATCAGAGTAGATGCTCAGCTCTCCCCAGCTATAATTGATCGAAACAAGGTCTCCAAGTTTTACTCCCGCTGCATCACAGAGCACCTCCGCTTTCCTTTTTGCATTGGCCGTAGCAGAGCGGAGCATTTCCTCATTGATCGCTGTGGCATCTTTCACAGCAAAGGAAATAGAAAGCTGAGGGTAAGTCTGTGATTTCGAAATCGCCGTCAATGCCAGAGATAATTGCTTCGTATCAATAGGAAATTCGAGTTTCAGCTTTTGACTTACCACATAGTATTTGAATGTACGACGGTAATTTCCCGACCGGTCTTTCAAATTCTCATACTCGGTTCGTACATTAAAGTCCGTTGTCTTAATCATATCCTTGTGGAATTTAGCTTCAGTCAAATAATGTACAATATCCGCAATGCCATCACCCTCGATCTGCATAGCTCTATCATAATCTTTGTCATAGAAATAATAACGGTATCAGGCCTTGCTGTGGCACGCCCAATCCCTGTGACGGTAATCGTTCTCGGCATCTGAAATCCCTCCCTGAATTATGTGTTCGGTTCGTCCGGCAGCATTTCAACAATATCATCCAAAGTACAGTCAAGCGTAGCGCATATTTTTCGGAGAACGTCTGTACTCACATCCTCACCACGCCCCATCTTTGCTAACTGCCTTGTACTGATTCCAGCTTTTGTTCTCAGCTGTGTCTTTGTCATATCCCTCTTTATCAGCAGAATCCACAGCGGTTTATAGCTCATTTTCATCTTGTCACCTCGTTCAGCACAGCTTATCAACTGGACACTAATCCAGATTCATTATACCATGCGCCGAGGCGGAATGAAACAGCACTTTCCGTTTTGAAATCAAAAATTACGGTGCATTAGAGTGCGGGATTCCGTAAAATTCAAATTCCAAGTCTTCTGCAAGCAGGGCTTTTGTGACACGAAAGCCCTGCTTGTTGGGGAAGTCTCCGTTCCACTCCGGTCGGCGCAAAACAGACGTCCACCGGACGTCTTGCGCCCGTTCCGGATGCTTTAACGGCAGTTCCTGCCAAAGAAAACGCCGGAGTGAATCATCACCCCGGCTTCAAAAAAATTCGTTACAGTTCAGCCATGCAGCTGATCTATATATGAAAAACAGAGAAATTTTACTTTTTTAGAGAAGGACTTATCCACAGTTCCTTCTCTTTTTTCTTTCTCAGTTGACTCCAGAATCAATAACCAAATGTTTTTTTCTCAAGGTACACTGAGCAACTTTTTTTCAGTCAGTTTTGTGGATAGGAAGAAAAAATTTCACTTGAAACATGGCTGTTATCCCCCGTCATTTTGCCAGTCCCTATTTTAAGGAGATTCGTATTTATAACGGTTTTATGTTATGATGTTTTTATTACTGTTGAGGAGGAAACGGCTATGGCAAGCGGACATTATGAGCAAAGTTTATATAATGAATTTGTGAAAGTCCTGGATCGTCTGGACACCATGAAAAAGGAAACAGATCAAAAAATAGCCGTCTTGAACAATGAAATCTCTGACCTGAAAAATAATTCAGGAATATTTTACCGTACTGAAAACAGACCCGCCTGATGTATTTCTGCACCAGGCGGATCTGTTTCTGTCGTACCTATATATGGCTCATGTGCAATACCACATCGCCGGAAAAAGTTATTTCCGACTGTCATTTTTGCCTCTTTTAAACACTTCTTTTTTCTGAAACAACGGCTGGATGTACGGCCGCAAAACCGAGAACACCACAATCAGCAGCAGAATGCAGGAAACCGGCCGCTTAAAGAACATGAATACGTCTCCCCTGGCAAAGCTGATTGCTTTCCTGAAATTCGTCTCCAGGGTTCCGCCCAGCACATAGCTCAGAATAAACGGTGTCGCCGGTATCCCGGCATACCCCATCCACAGCCCCAGGGCCGTAAAAGCCATAGCCATGAATATCATGTAAACAAACACCGGATAGTTTTTCTGCATCAGCGGTCCCGCTTCAATCCCGTGGATCGTCAGTCCTCCCAATAGAAGGGCTGTCGTCCCGTCTCCTGGAATTCCAAGAGCAATCATGGGGATGATTGCTCCCCCCACAGATGCATTGTTGGCCACCTCAGGGGCGATGATTCCGTCCACACAGCCTTTGCCGAACTCCTCCGGATGTTTTGAACTGTTTTTCGCCACAGAGTAAGCCACCACATTGGAAAGGGCAGCCCCCATTCCCGGCAGAAAACCGATTCCAAGCCCGATCAGGAACGAACGGACCCCATTTACCACATTGTCTTTCATATCTTTGAGTGGAAAATGAAATCTTCCGATATTTCCCTGGAACGTACCGCTGATTCCGGTCTCCCCTTTCGCATAATCGTGCATGATCATGCAGCCTGCGAAAAGTCCGGTCAGAACGCAGACCATGTTAAATCCGCCCGACAGGTAATAAGAGCCAAAAGTAAACCGGGGTGTTGAGGAAATCGGGGCATATCCGATCTGTGTGCTCAGAAGGCCGATTGCCGCGCCGATAAATCCTTTAAGCATCTTCCCTCTCGACAGGCTGACCACCAGTGTGATTGCCAGAAGGCCCAGCGCGAAATATTCCCATGGCCCCATTTTCACCGCCACGGAAGAGATCACCGGGCAGGCTGCCACGCTTCCGCCTCCGGTGTCATCATTGACTACTACAAAATTCCCTCCAGTCTCCTCAGACATGGCCTGGGCAAATACTCTAGCGATCATGTCGCTTCCGCCGCCTGCCGCCGCAGGCACATAGAGCTGGACCGTACCGCAGGGCCAGCTGCTGGCCGATGGATCACCTGGCACAGCGTCTGACACCCCTGACGAAGATTTCTCCCCTAATGGAGCTTTCTCCTCTTTTTATTTTTCATTCTTTTTTCTGTTCCGTATTATGATTTCTTCCAACAGCCCGTCTCTTTCCAGCTTTTCAAAATCCATCTGTACCGGCAGTCCCGGAACATCAGGCAGATAGAATTTACCGTCCTTCACCTCCGAAACCACGCTGAAATAAGGTACCAGGACTTCCATAATCGGCTGATGGTATTCGATCATGGCTTCTTCTCCGTAAAGGGTTCCCATCACCACATTCTGGAAGGTGAAGCCGCCTGATGAGAGCATAGCCCCTTTTTCTTTTGCCAGCTCCCACACCTTCATGTTTTCGCCAATACAGTACATTCTGGTATTTCCCGGCTGCAGATGGTCCACCCCATGCTCCGCATATCCTGCAAAGGTGTGATAGCTTCTCACCGATTCTCCCATGGCCACGGACATTGCGATTCCGGCCTCATCAAGTTTATCCCTCAACTGTTTCAGCCCCGCCATATCATAGGCGTGAACCGGTTCTTCAATCCAGGACACATGATAAGCCGCCGCTTCCTTAGAAAATGCGAATGCGGTTTCCACGTCCCAGGCTTGATTTGCATCCACGGCGATCCCAAATTCTTCTCCCAGGGCAATCCGGGCTTTTTCCAGTCTCCGGATATCTTTCCCCCAGTCCGTGCCATATCCGATCTTGAATTTTGTCTGATGATAGCCCTCTGATTTAAAACGGACCAGATCCTCAATCAGTTCTTCATCCGATAAAAGCACGGAACCGCCGCCTTTGTAAACCCTGCACCAGTCCCGATCCGCTCCCAAAAACCGATGCAGAGGCTTTCCCGCCCGGTTGGCCAGCAGATCCAGCAGGATCATATCCAAGGAGCCCATTTCACTGACATGTGCGCTCTGATATCCAAAATTCCGTATCTGCCAGTAAAAATACTCTCTCCAGCCGTCCACGGTCTTCGCCTCTTCTTTAAGAAGCATGGGCACAAAAAAATTCAGCATCAGCGGCGTACATGGCCCCTGTCCGCAAACTCCGTCCTCATCATATATTTTCATCCAGGAGCCGAACAGGCTGGCATTTCTCACATTCCCGGTCCCATCTTTGAAGGGCACATCCAGGGGGATGGGAGCAATTTTGTAAAACACCGCCCTGTCAATCCGGATTTTATCCGGATAAGAAAAATATTCATTCATACTTTTACTCCATTTCTACAAAAATTGTTTTTGATTTCCTGTGATTTTCAGTATAATATATTATGTAGTATCATTGAAGTTCTTTTATTTTGGCGTTACTGTATTGTTAAATTCACACCTATAGAAAGGCGGAGCCCTATGGATTTTAAACAGCTCAATTATATCGTCACCATAGCAAAGGAACAGAACATCACCCATGCCGCAGAAAAACTCTATATCACACGTTCCGCACTGAATTACAGCCTGCTTAACCTGGAAAAGGAACTGGGCGTCCAGCTTTTTACCAGGCTGCCGGGCAGGCTGATTCCCACCTATGCCGGAGAAGTGTACCTGGAAAAAGCCCAGCAGATTTTAAACCAGTACCACGAACTCAACCATATCATGAGCGGCCTTGCCGATTCCTCCCACGTCCGCATCAATCTCGGCGTTACCATGGCTGGGGGACAGCAGAATCTGATGGACCTTTTTCCTGCCTTTCACCAGAAATATCCATTCTTCTCCCTGAAACTGGTGGAAGGCAATGTCATGTTTCTGGAGAAGAAACTTTTAGACGGCACCATCGACTTGGCCTGGTCCGGTTCTGTAAACAACAACCCCTTATTTGACAACATCATCACCCGCCCCAAGTCCGCCCTCTGCCTCGCCGTATCCCGGGACAATCAGGTTGTCCGCCAGTATCATCTGGAAGAAATGGAAGGGAGGTACGTGGATTTAACCCTGTTTAAGGATGAGATGTTCATCACCATGAACAAGGACACTTTTGTGAGAGCGATCATCGACAGCTATTTTACTTATGCCGGCATCCACCCCAACATTCTGATGCAGTGCAGCCGCCTGGATATGGCCGCCCACTTCATCGCCAACACAAGAGCCGTCGGCTTCCTGCCTCCGGAACGCAGTACTCCGCCCATCATCTGTTTTAAGCTAAAACCGGACCTGGAAATCTCCCAGACCATCTTTTTCAGGAAAGGGCAGATGTTTACGGAAGCTGAGAAATATCTGATTCATCTGTTTTTGGAAAACCAGAGATTGGCTGATTTTAAGAATTTATAGTATGGAAACACTGGCAGACGGCTGTGGAATATTCTTATCCCAAAAAGCATCCTGCCCAAGACATAAAAAAGGACACTTTTGTCCTTATGCTCCGATCAGGCTCTGGTCAAAAGCAAACAGCGCCTCGTTGATTTCATACACATTATAGTTTCCCCGTTCGACAAAATATTCTACAATGATGTCGAATTTGCTCGAATGGGAAAGGGTAAACCCGGCCTTGCCGAGCATCTCCTGCATCTGGGCAAGCGGCAGTTCCAAAGCGATGGCAAATGCCAGCGCTGTAGGTTTGGACGGCTTATAGAATTTATCTGAGCGAATTTTGGAAAAGAGCTTCCGGTCAATGTTTGCCTTCTTGTAGCACTGGGCATCCGTCATGCCGCTTTCGTCAATCTTCCGAAGCAGCATTTCCGAAAAGCTCTCATCAATCTGCCCCAGTGCCTCTTCCAGAGATTGACTGCTGCAAGATTTACAGATTGCTTCGGGCAGCAGCGGAGCAGGTTCAGCTTCAAAGCAGGATTCCTCTGACAACGCCTTGAGCCGCCGTCTCTGCTCTGCCCGGCTGTCGGTGTGTTCTTCCACATACCGATCATCTATGTATGCCGCGATACCAGCAAACAGTTTTCCGCTGATCTGATATGCCTTTCGGTCAAAGATAACGATGTAGACCATCATCTCATTCTCCAGCAGAAACGTACTGATGGTATCGACTGCAACCTTCAGTGCCTGGTCTTTTGGATAGCCGTAAATGCCGGAGGAAATCAGCGGAAAGGCCACCGACTGACAGCCATTTTCTTTTGCCAGGTTCAAAGATGTCCGATAGCAGGATTCCAGAAACTCCTGTTCCCGGTGCTTGCCATCCCGCCAGCGCGGGCCGACTGCATGGATCACATATTTGCAGGGCAGGCGGTATCCCTTTGTGATTTTTGCGCTGCCGGTCTCGCAGCCATGCAGCGTACTGCATTCTGCAAGCAGCTCCGGTCCGACGGCACGATGAATGCAGCCGTCCACACCGCCGCCGCCCAAAAGAGAAGTATTGGCAGCATTGACGATTGCGTCAACGCTCATTTTTGTGATATCGTTTCTGATAATCTGTAAGGGCATTGCTTATTTCTCCCCCTTCTGCCACCTTGTTAGATATGCTTCTTTTTCAGTTCACGAATCAACATCTCAACCTGTACTCCTGTAAGGAATGGTGTTTTGATTGTCGATGCCCAATAGAAATTCCGCTTCAAAATTGTTTTAATCTCATTCGGTGAAAGAGCAGGCAATGCTTTAACATCTCCATTGAAATTTTCCGGCACAATCATTCTGACACTATGATATTTTTCATCACCCACTTCCGTTGGTGTGTCTGTAACTATCTGTCCAACTGCAATAATTCCTCTTCCTTTGGAATAAAAAAGAGCATAGTCATCTTTGCGAAAGCTGTCGATATACCGTTTGGCATCTCCATATGCCGCTATTTTGTTTCCGAGAATCATCTCGGATTCATTTGTATCTGAATACGAGATATTCGTATCAAACATGATTCCTTTACACGCAGAAAACTTCAAACGATTATTTTCTATTTCTATCAGAAACTTCACCCAGTATAAAACATTCTCCGGAATGATATGAGACTTATCCGGATTGATCGCAAATTCATAGATAACCGTTGGATCTGCTACTTTCACATTTGAATATTTCTGTGCATTCTGAACGTTTCCTTCTGTTGTAAGCAAATACACTTCACCATTCAGGCTGGAATAGTCATCTGTATTGAGATCAACATCCCCCTTCTTTACCTGAATGTAAATATGCTTTCGGTTCAGGTCATTTGGATCAACCAAAACGCACTCATACTTTGGCGTAGCAATTTTATTTGTCGATGGAATGCAAACGTAGCCTTTCTTATCATACAGCCACAGCGCAAGTAAATCCTCAACATCTTCCGGCTGAAGCAGGCTGTAAAAATGCTTCTCACATAACGAGAGGGCTGGATCGGGATAATTGAATAGATCCAGCGCCGAATCGTGGACACGGTTATACAACATCTGACTGTATTCTTCCACTCCATTTTTCTTAATTCTCTGGATGGTTGAACCCTTAATAAATGATGTTGCCACAGCACCAGGAACGGATTCTTCATCTGCCTTATCTGTAGCTGGATACCAGTCTATATTGGTCAACTGATTCGCTGCATCCATCTGTACTGCATCTTCGCGAAACACCCAGGTACTGTTCGCCTTCACTCTCGCAATATAGTATTTCCCTTCATTTCTTGAGCGCATCCATAGGAGGTCTCCTTCTTTCACATCCTCTACCATGCGGCATACACTGTCGAATGATTTGTACTGAGTTCTTGCCAGATTACAGTAATCCAAAAATGTATGTATCTCAGAACGTTCCGTCTGGGTTAATTCGCGCAGACTCCATCCCATTGCTGCGACATGATTTTTCAAGCAATAGTCGGCAACATTTGTGCCTCCTGTATTCACCTGTAATCTCCATACTGCCATCTTGTCTTCCTCTTTCTTTTTGCATTTAGAACTTTCTCATCATTCGCTTTAATATTATTATATATTGTCCACACGTAGAATGACAGATGCAATGTACATTATTTTGCACATTTCCGATTTGGTCTTGCGGTACTCTGCATAGGAACTTTTCTTTCGTTCCAGGAGCATCGCATACTCTGCGTTCAGCTCGCTGATGCGTGGAAGCTTTTTGTCAAAGCCGTTCTCTTTCTTATAAGCATCGAACGCCGTTTTCGTTGCGCTGTTGAAAAATGCCATAAATGTGTACCGCGGCAAAGGAAGGCTACCATTGCACAATTGCCTTTGTGATTCAGATGAATGGAATTCATCGGGTGTTTCCAAATGAGGCGAAACAGCCAGAGTTTAAGGAGGCACTTGTGCAAGCTGCGAAGGCAGGTGTTCAGATTGTCTGTTACAGTTGTCATGTTGAAGCCGAAAGCATAAAGATCACAGCAGTAACCGGATGTATGTAACCATTACGGCCAATACCGGGAGAGATAAGGAACCTGAAAAGATAAACAAAATCAGGAAAATGTTTTCATAGTATGAAATCATAAGCCAGAGCATCAGAACACTCAAAAACAGTATTGCAAAAGCAAGGACAGCGAGCAGGATAATCCCTCCCCATAACTGTTTTCTGGTTGGAAGAATGATCTGAGAGGTAACTCGAGTATATATTGATGTAATCATATTTCGTGTAAACTTTTTTCATATGAATTCTCCAATCTCTATGTCTGGTTTTTATTTCTTTAATTCTTCCCAGTCCGGACCAAGCTGCAGGCTGCCGTCCGCACTGGCTACAAAGGTATTTCCATTTTTATAGATATGATCATATTTCACGTCTGCCTGATAGGCATTTCCATAGGAATCACGGTAATGCTCTACGCCACGGATACCGCCGGTGGAGTGGTCATAGATGTGATCCCTCTGACCGCTGTGATCCTGGCAGGCCTGGTTTACGATATCCGAGGTCTGGGAAAGTGTGTGGGAAAGGTTTTGGGAAGCATGGATCGCATTCTGCTGTCTGATCATGGCTCCCTGAAGCTGTATCTGCCGGGCGCGTTGGAGTTCCTCATCCTGAAGGGTAAAGTAGAGAGGGCCATACTTCAGCTCCTTCAGGAAACGGTCAAAGACAGCTTCACAGGAGGAAGTGGCAGAGGCGGAGGAATGACAGAGAATCAGGGCATCGAAGGCCCGCCCCCAATTGGATGTATCCAGACCGCCAATGCCGTACATGGCACCCATAAAGGCGGTTCCTTTTTTCAGAAAATCCGTAATCCGGTCTGTGGAAGACGCAGAAGAATTTTGGGGAACCCGTGCAAGTATCGTGGCAAAATA
>OGYR01000913.1_pt1 | contig 12460 bp, 9 predicted proteins | sample 1576661 | NCBI WGS metagenome assembly OGYR01 (sample SAMEA3541490, study PRJEB24748) | human gut metagenome | biome: human gut; feature: human-associated habitat; material: faeces | place: China | collected 2012
CCCCAGGAAGATTACTACCAGAAACTGAAAATACCGACCTCTCAGTATCTCTTGTTATCAACTCGCTTAAATGCTCTGCTCTTGCACGTTTAATTGCCTGTTCGATCTCTGCGATTTTTTCTTCATATTGTGCAATACCACCATTTTTACGTGCCTCAATTATTTCCTGCCTTCTGGATTTTTCCGCATTTAATTCATCTATTTTTTTATCTTTTTCATTGCTATAATAATAATACTCAGATCGTATTGCATCACTCTTTTGGTCATATAGACAATCAAGTTCCTCCACACTATTTAAGATTTCTGTTTTCATCTTATTTTTTTGATCTATAGTTTGTTGTTTTTTCAATTTCAGTCCTTCAACTTTTTTCTCCCTTATCTCTTCCTTCCTTTTAAAAAGCTCATGGACGTATCCTGTTCCAAGCTGAAGATTTGCAAAATCTCTGGGAAATATATTTTTGTACACTACGATCGATAACATCTTATCCCAGTTCAGTTCTGTATTATCTAACCGGTTTATATAAACAACAAATTCATTATATACATTTTTTAACACCCTCATATCATCTATATACAATGACAATTTCTGCAAAAAAACAGTATCAAATCGTTCGTATATATTTCCCTGCTTTAAATGTCGTATAAATTGCTCGTATGAGTTCGAACTATCCACGATTGGTACAATTGGTATGATATAATCAAAAAATTTTGTTCTGTCTTTTGTAGTAAAAATATCGTCTCTCAATAAATAGAAAAATCTCAATGGTTTATATAGATTTAGTCTGTTCTCACATATTTTAAATTTTTTTAGTCTATTCCAAATCTTGAATTTAAATGTATTCTTTTTCTGCGCATTCGTCAGGTTATTCACTTCTCGCAAACGTTCGAAAATCTGAGATGTATTAAACCGATCCATATCTTCAAAGACAATTACATCTGCATCCACTTGTTCGAAAAGATATAATACTTCATTTAAGTATTTATCGAAATAAGATTCATCTTTCGTTTCAAAAATTTCAATGGTATTTCCCTGAAGCGTGACTTTATGCAACAGATTCCTGTTTCTCTGGAGTTTTACAAGCATAAATATGCAAATCGCACAACTGACAACAAGTACCGCAGAGACTCCCATGATTACATATGGACTCGTGATTTTTAACACGAATGCTTCTGTATTTTCTTTTGAAATCTCGTTTATCAATTCTTTTATTTTACCTAATAAAGATAGAAAAACGATGCTCCCAATGAGAGAACAGGCTAATAATGTCGTTAATACCATGTTCCACAGTCTAATGCTTCTTTTTACCCGGAAATTTGTTTGCGGTATCCTTTTTACTGGAATTTGATGAATCAATTGATTTAATATCTTCCCTTCAAGTACTGACTCATCCACCAAAGAATTCTCTTCATCATTATCAATTGATTCAAAATGAGCTAATGAAATATGCAGGAATTTTTGTTTTTTGTGTTTTTCTTTATATGACTCAATGATGCTGCTCTTACCGGCGCTATAAGCGCCTGAAACAGCTACATTTGTAATATCCGGATTTTCAAAAACAAAATCTATTGCTTCTTCATACACCGCTATATCTGCATTTTTAACTGGTGTAAGTTTTTCAAAAAAGAACTTCTTTTGCTTCTCAAGTTTTCTCTTAAAATTTTTTCTCAATAGAAAACAGCTCCTCAACATATATGCTCCTAGTGCACAATTTTATCAAGCAACCGATCCAGCGATTTTTCGATACTATCCTCTCGCTGCTCTTTTACCTGATTTTCAATATCGTAAAAGCTATTGAACACTGCAAACAAAGCTCTTCCCACAGTGCTCTTTCCCGTATTATTTGGCAATTACCGTGATTCCATTGATTTCAATGTCAGCCTGCTCCACTTTCGCAATATTTCTTAATGATAGTTTCACGCTTATTCCTTTCTGCTCATGACGGTCTCTATACACTGTAAGCATCACCTATTCTTTCCATTCTTTCTCCAGTTTCTTGCGAACAGAAGCTCTGATCTTATCTTCATTGAGTCCTTTAAAGCCAAATGATACAATCACAACAGAAACGACTACATATAACACATCCAACAGATACTTAATATAATCATAGCGTATTTGCACTTTCTCTGTAACCTCATTGACTGAAAACACCCATTTCCCTGTTATCAATATCAGTGCCAGGAAGCCTATGACCAAGCCGCCCGTAACCACAATATATATTTTTAGTCGGCGTTTTGTTCTTCTATCTGTTTCTGAATCGATATATTTCTGCTTTTGTTCCGCCTTCGTTTTTTCAACGCTTTCTTTTAATTGTTGCTCAAGGTATGCCTTTTCATTCCTTAAAGCATTTACCTGCGCGTCTGCCTTATCCTTTTCCGTCTCTACTGCAGCTGCTGTTTCCCGTTTTGCTTTTTCATTTTCCTCAGCTAAAATCTGGTTGATCACATACTGATGTGAAGTTTCCACGATTTGTTCTGAATTTAAATCTTTATAGTCATGCTGCAGTTTCTCCGCTATATCAAAAATAATCGTTTCTTTCATATCAACCGGTTCCTGTAATGCAATAACCGACTTCAATATTTCCATTTTTCTTGCATCGGCAGGCTCATTCTCTGAAAAACTAAAATTCAGGAATCTTGTAAAAGCAGAGTAATCATCTGCTGTTGTTCTGCCTGCATACTGAAGAATGATTGAATACCATACACTCGGCAGAACAACGGTAGGAATTGCTCCCGGTCGTTTTTCTCTTTCCCATCCAGAGAAAGCGTGATCCGCTGTGATTAGATAGTGATCTGTCGCAAAGAAGTTTTCTCCCTTTTTTTCTCTGTTCCGTTCCTGTATGTACAGATAATTATTAATATCCGCCTTTATGGAAGGATCATAGGTATTTCTTCTATGTTCAATTTTGTACTGCTTTAACGATTCGAACTGTTCCGCGTATTCCTTTTTGTTCCGACCGGAATAATCATCGAATGTGACTTGCTTGAAGCGGGATAAAATTTTGGATGTCCGCATTCGTAAATCCCGTTCAAAGGAACTGTAATCGCTAGTTCTGTTAACAGGATCTTTCGTCCATTCTACATACTGTTCATAAAAAGCACTGCTGCTCATTCTATCATCCAGACATGATATCGCACGAACCGAAAGTGGTGCTGAATCTGCTAGCAATGCCTTGATCTGACCAACATAATAACGAATAGTATCGTTTAACTCACTTCTTGTGTGGTTTGAATATAATATCTCAACTCCGGTTTCCTTACACTTCAAAATAAACGCATCAATTACCAGTTTCCGTTTTTCATTATTTAATCCCATCAGCCGGAATACAATATTCGTGTCAAGATAAAATTTCTTCTGATTAAAAATGGTTTGATAAACAGTTTTATCTTTGCGTACTGTCATCATACAATAATCAAAGCAGCACGAAATCAACTGATAAACACACCGGTTCTTGTCCAGATTATCCCAGTAAATGAATGCATTCAGAATTTTCTTTTCATCCGTAGAATAATCACAATTTGCCGCTTTCATCCCCAGATGTTCGCCATTCATCAGGGCCTGTATTGTTTCGGCATTGGAATTGAACACATCATAAAGATATTTTACCAGCAAATCACAAAATGTCTTTTCCGAAATATCAAGTTCTTCATGCTCCTTTAAAAACAGTTCCACGATTTTTCTAATCGAGGAGTCATCTGTTTTCTTTCTGATTTTTTCATATTCTTCGGGGGTTATAGAATATGCCTTAAGCACTTCATCTCTCGTTTCATTGATCTGAATAATCCTATTCTGATTTTTATTATGAATAGTCCCAATTATTTCGGAATCCGAAAAATCCAGTGCATATTTATCCCTGATATCCGCAATAATATCAGTAATTGTCAAACCCGTATTGTATTTGTCAAACAAAACAAGTGCTATCATCTTTTCCAAATTTTTATTGAATGTACTTGCTTTATTCTCCCCAAACATCAATGCCAGTCTTAAATAACTGCTGCGTTCCAATAAAATAGTCCTCTTTTCCTGGGTACTGTATTGCTTTACAAAATGCTTTGTCTTCACATTTCTTTATCTTGTCAATAACCACAACTGCATCCCTTATCATAATCTTGTTTCAAAAGCAGACACTCTACTCCTCAACCAAAACCACGATAACCATATGCCGTGCCGAAAAACATACAATAAATTCCCGACACGGCATAATCACTCCAAGTCAGTGCAATTTATGAATCATTCTCCACGAAACACAAATATCTTACTGAATACATAGTTTGCCACTGTTACTACCACCTGAACAACAAGTTTTGCAATCTTATCATTTATTCCCAGCAATGTTACCATAAAAAACATAATAACCATGTCCATAAATAATGTAATCATTCTAGCTGCGTAAAATGACATTGCTTCGCCGATCCATTTTTTATTCTGACTTTGAAATACAAAAAAACGACTGGTAAAATAGGCAAATGTGACCGCTACAATCCATGCTAGAATATTAGCTATCTGAAGTTGTAACGCACGTTTTGGATCCAGGAATGTAAATACACATGCATAATATGTAAAAAGACTTACTACCGTAGTTAATACTCCGACTACCAAATAGCGAATTATTTCTTTATACTTTTTTTTCACAGTTTTTTGTTCCCTTCTCGCATTGCTTAATCGTTAATAAAACAACAATCGGTAATGTCAACACTAAATAATAACTATATCTATATATTAACGATGCCGGAGAAGCAATCATCATAGTTCCCCACGTAAATATAATTGGAAGATACGGTACACATGCACGATACATTCCTTCTCCTAGCAGTATTGTGATACATAAAAAAATAATCCAAATTATTAATCCCGGGGTACACAACATATTTATTTTAACTGCCATTCTAAAGATTTTATCCAACACATTGTTTAGCTCTATTGGCAACATGGATTGGTTTTGCAGATGATTTGTACTACAGAACTCTCCCCATATTGAATCTTCACTTGTATTATTATTGATTTTTGTAAAATAAGATTGTGTCATATCTGGTGGATATGGCAAAATTCCCCAATATCCATAGCTATGACATATATACGCTTTTACATACATAGGGAAATTTTCTGTCAATAGGTGAAACCACGTTTTAATAAATAGTGTTTTATTTTCATTTAGCCATTCATTGTCAAAATTCCCATCAAACTTTACTTTATCTGCAAATGATGGTCTGTAATTCTCCCTCCAAATATCTATCGGCAACACTTGGTTTAAATTTTCCACATCTTCTTCCCCAAAGTTAGCATTTGGATCATTCAACACAGCTCCAACTTGCGCTATCGGAACGCCCAACGCTTCCCGAAATTTTACATCTGAATTGAAACGAATTTGCTCAAAATAACCAGTTCCAATATTTATTAATAAGCATAAAATTATAAGACTAAAAACTCTTTTTTTGCAACCATTCTTCATAAAAGGTAAAACTACTAATGAAGCAATACATACCATGACTCCATTATTTCTAAAAAGGCAAACCCCTAACAATACCATTATTGTTTTAATAAAATTTCTATTGTTTTTTAAATACTCTCCATTTGAGTTAACAATATCGTACAATAAAGCAACAAATGCTAACAGAAATACTGCAAATAAAGTATCTTTAACTAACGTAATTGAATAATCTGCTATAATTGGAAGTAGTGAATAATACAGTATGAATATCTTCAATATATTTTTTTGCACACCTTTATTTGCAACCCAAACTAGCAAACTAGCAAAAACATATGCGCAAAAAAACATTTGAATCAAAACCACGCAGCCAAATGCCCACGTCATATCCTCGCTTAGATATTTAAAAATTTTCACTCCATACCATATTAACATTTGATATGCGATTGGTTGATTGTTACTTCTATATGCCGACATAAGAGCATTCAATGTATCATTCATGCCACACCCAGGAGCAAATACTAAAAACCAAATTCCCCAAACTACTAAATTACATTTTAATGAATAACTAAAAACATCTTTTGAATTTTGAATCTCGCAGTCAAAAATGTGCATTTTACATTTATGTATTTTGCTTCTCACTTTATTTACTATTTTATAGCACAAATATGTCACTAGCATAAAAAATAGTAACGTTTTAATATTGAGATAGTTCAGTTTTAAACCTGCTGTATAATCGCTTCGTTCCCACCACAATGTTCGAAAATATACTGTAGACAGCACAAAAGCGCAGCTAAATATCATTGAATACAATACATCCATTATCTTTTGACGCATATTTTCTCAACCTCACCGTCTTACAATTTTTTCGTTTTCATCTGCTGAACCAATTGTAAACGAAACTCGAATTCTTGACGGTCTTTCTCTACTATCGTTGCTAAAATTAAACCTGCGAAAAAAGCAACTATTGCTCCTAATTCAATAAAACCACTTACAATTAATGTAGGAAAATTGGGGACCAAACCTATTTTAATATATTTTACAAATATTGGCACAAATAAAAGCAATGCCAATACTGTCATCCCCATAGCTAAAGTACCAAAAAATCCCATTGGTCTATAATTCTTATATAATTTAAAAATAGTTTTCAAAACTTTAGCTCCATCAGAATATGTATTCAACTTAGACTCGCTTCCTTCTGGACGATCTCTATATTCGATAATCACATTATCAATTTGCATGTTTTTTTCTACGGCATGAATACTCATTTCTGTTTCAATTTCAAAACCCTTAGACAATACAGGAAAACTTTTTACAAACAAATAGCTGAATGCTCTGTAACCAGTCATGATATCTCTTATATTTGTTTTAAACAAATGGTTTATCGTTCCACGCACTAAACTATTCCCCATGTTATGGAATGGTCGTTTATTTTCTTCAAAATATGTCGAAGACAATCTATCCCCAACAACCATATCTGTTCCATTGTTTAAGACTAAGTCTACCATCTTGCGACCATATTCTGCAGGGTATGTATCATCTCCATCGATCATAATATAACATTCTGCATCAATTTCTCTAAACATTCGTCTAATAACATTTCCTTTTCCTTGCTGATATTCATGTCGCACCACTGCGCCAGCTTTTGTTGCCAATTTGACAGTATTATCGCTGGAATTATTATCATATACATAAATCACCGCCTCAGGTAATTCTTTTTTCCAATCTCTAACAACCTTTTCTACCGTTTTCTCTTCATTGTAACATGGAATTAATACTGCAACCTTGTCCATTTATTCTTTCTCCTTTTAAATTAAATCTATAACCAAAATTGAAGTAAATTTCTGAGTTCATAATATACTATAGAATTCACTCTATCTAAATTTGTGCATAAAAGAAGGAATTCATATATGATACTCCAACATACACTAAAAAGTAATACGCCCCTTATAATCTTTTTTAATGTTGCATCATCGCTAACGACTTCTAATGAATTAAAGAAAAGCATTGAAGAAATGCAAAGTAACCATCCATAGTCCATATTGTAACGGCTAACAATTCCTGCCATTTGTATATCAGCAAATAAAATAATTGCTGCACTAACTGCACAAAAAATGGCCATATACCAGATTTTCTTTGATACTTGTTTCATATATGTTTGTGCCTTAATTAACCAAAATGTTAAAAACAAGATTGGACGATTAAACAGTAACCCTCCATAAGGTCCTTCAACTATACTTCTTCCTAAATAATCTGTTAATCTTACTGACATTTTTCCACTATCAATTATAAACGGAAATACGCATCCTATTTTTGTTGGTTCAAATAAGTAATAAAAAATGCCAGAAAAAAGGCGATCAATATGAATTCCTCTGTGCGTCATATCATTAGAGGTTAAATTATAGTTCGCACCAAAATCAAAAACTGATCCAAATCGAACAAAATTATAGTACATGGTAGCAAATGCAATCGTTAATGCCGGAATTGCTAATGCCAAGCATATTTTCCATTTTTCCTTATTTTTTAAATATGGCTTTTCAAATATATTCTCTCTAAAAATAACACATGCCATCAATCCAACAATTAAAAATTGCGGACGAGTAAGAGCAGTAAGCGATATAAGTAAAGAGCCAGCAGCTATTTTTATCAGATTCAAATTGGGGGGATTTCCTTTGTTATTATTATAATTTGCTGTAATCGGTAATACTGATATCCATATACCCACACCCCAAATTGCAAGCGTTCCGGCTAAAAAAATGGGTGTGCTGTATAAAGATGGAGATCTTAATGCATATGCCTGACCAGTACCTACAATAAACATCAATTCCCATAAATAGAACGATAAAATAGATGCATGTGTAAAATACCGTTTATAAATCTGATCTAACAAATACGATATTCCGCTTATATAAAAAGCACTAAGTATTATTGCTATTGTACCATACGATATATGTACCCCAGTAATCAAATAGAATGGTAAGAAAAAAAACAACACTGGCAATATGCCAAAATACACATAGTATTTCCCATGAAAATATGCCCAGTCCAAATTCCATTTTTCATTCGCTTCTTTCATGATTTTATCACGCAAAAAATTATCATATGGATTGTTCATTTCCATAAGGGTTTGCGATGGTTTTTCCTCTAAATATACTTTGCCATGTAAAATACTTTCAGTCAAAAGAACATATTCATCGTGATCCGAAATGCTTTTATTTTTGGGATTTATATATACCATTGCAGCGCATATTACTATCATTATTATTGGAATTACTATATGAATTTTACATTTTTTCATACTTTCAAAACTTAATTTCCAAAAGACAGAAGAAGGATGCGCTATAGCAATTATAAATATAAATACACTGGTTATCAACACACGAAACCAATATATAGAAATTGGCACTTTTTTATTTAATATTACACTTTCAAGGCAAACATATTTTATTTGTTCCTTAGGCTGCTGAAATGTAAGTTCAATCTGTTTAGCTTTACCTGACAAATTCAGTCGGAAATAGTTTGCACGCCTTCCAGTTGGAACAATAACTCTCGTTCCGCACAAATATAATAAATCGTTTCCCTCATCTCTTGCTTTTATAGATACCGAAACTGGTTCTAAAACAGGGTTCTTATTTTCATCTAAATAATATGCATGAACATAAATATTTAATCCCCCCCCAGGTATGTTTTCCAAGGAATCTGTATCTATATCACACCACCCATCATTCCGAAAAGCGCAAACATAAAGATCATCATTTTTTATTTTAACACTGCTTTCTGAAACTAATCTGTTTTGTTCAATTAGATTTGTGGATTTCCACATTAATGATTACCATGTTCGAAAGTTGCATACAAACACCTCAATAGCAAATGCAATTATGATCGAACAGAGGAATATTTTCCAAATTTTCCGTTTTATTTTCTCATCCAACTGTTCTAGTCCTCTCTTCTAACACCTGTTGCATTAATCACACGATTAGCCAATCGATCAAAAATCTGATTAAATTCTTCTATGTTTTGCTTCATATTATCCCATACACTTCCACTTTTTTGCACTTGCTCTTGTGTAAGAAGAAACACTGGTGTATTATTTGACTGAGATTGTGCAATAAGACTATTAAAATCAGAAATATTTATGAGATTGTAGTCTTTTTCATAATTGCAAGAATTATAGGGGATAATCATATTGCATTCTTTCAAAACAGGCACCAATTTATTTTTCACAAGTGAATTAATATCATCAATCCACTCAGAAAATGCTTTTGAAGGTGAACCATTTCGCGGACGATAACGCTGTTGTATAGTCCCTATAAACTGTGTTTTTTCCTTATTCATTTTATAATCTGCACCTTTAAAAACAATATTATCTTTCATCTGGTTATATGTTCTATCCCATTTCGGAAAAACCCTTGCCAAGGAATCAATAGCCATATAACAGAAATAATCCGGTGCACAAGGTAAAATAAAATAATCACTTTCCATTAAAATATTTGCATTCGTTGCAGAAATATTTGGACTCATATCAACTAGAATAAAGTCAAATTCATATTTTTCTGCAGTCATTTGCAAAAGATTTCTAAAAGCACCTGGGACATTTTTAAGCATAATCAATGTGCCTGTTAAATTTTCCGCAATGCTATAAGTAGCATCATATTCTGCAAAATCGATGTGTCCAGGTAGCAAAAAGAGCTTATTATTTTCCGCGAATTTGTAACACTCTGCCGGATTCAGTGGTGATAATGCACCGCTAAACACTGGAGAAAGTGCATTTTTAAGATTATTCTTATTTTTTTTATAAAACTTTTCTAATTTATCATCCTTATCTGCATTCAAACATAAACCCGTTAGATTGCACTGCGGATCTGTATCAACAATAAGTGTCTTATAACCCTTTTCTGCTAATTTCCACCCCAAGTGAAATGTCGTTGTTGTTTTGCTTACACCGCCTTTATTGTTAAAGAGCGCTATAATTTTACTCATACACTATCCTCCTAATAGATATCCGCAATACCAAAATTGAATTTAAAACGATTATATACTTTTTTAATTACACATTGTTTAATGGAATAATTCTCTTAAATAATTCCAAATCCTCTCTCGTAGTAATTTTTATATTAGTTTGATCTCCATACGCCTGATACAATGTATCTCCCAATGCATACATTAAAGAAGTCGTATGTGGTTCTATCGTTTCAAGCAATCCGCGTTCTTCCGCTCGTTTATATATATCTAATAAATATGAATACTTAAAACCATAAGGGCAGGCAATCTGAATGTATTTATCCCTATCAACCCATGTTTTACTAGTTGCATTCTCATCATTGCTTCCAAGTAATTGATAGCATGGAGTAGCTGTTACCGCAGACCCTTTATCCTGCATAACGCGAATAACATCATTCACAATTTTATCTGAAGTAAACGGTGCCGCACCATATTGAATCAGCACATAATCATCAGATTTTATCTTATCTTTCAAATTATTAATGCCATTCATGACTGAGTCTTGAAAAGTTTCCCCACCATCGGTCACCCATTTTACCTTATCTAAATTATATTGTTCTATCATATTGATAAGATACTCTTTCCACTCTTTATGGCATACAACCTCAATCGCATCGATATTAGAATTTTTCTGGAAAATTTCTATTGTATAAACAACCACTGGCTTACCAAATATTTCTACAAACTGTTTAGGACGATCAGCTCCAACTCGCGAACCAACGCCACCAGCAAGTATCATCGCTGTAATCATTTTATTCTCCTTCATAACTATCTAATGCTTTATCAATAAATCTAACCAAATTTCTGTACGAAGGCAGAAAGAAAAAGCTATCATCATCTCCTACGCTGCCTTTATATAATCCCCAACAAAACCAATAAAAAGCTGAAATAGGAATAAATGCCATATAATAACGATGTTCTTCTTCTGTTAATTTCCTACCAACAAATGCTTTTAAATAACGTTCTATCTGTGCATCTGTCCAATCATAACGACAAAGAATACATCCAATATCATTCGCAGCATAGTTTAATCCGGCATACTCCCAATCAATCAAATAAATTTCTCCACAATCATTGCATAGGTAATTCGGCTCGTAGGTATCGTTATGGCAAAGAACTAATCCGTATCCGAGGCGTTGCGCATCTGCTTTAACAAATGAATATAACTTGTCCACTTTTCCAACAAGTTCTGAAAACTCTTTTAAAAGATTTCCTTTTGTTGCCGAGGCAATCATCATCAACTTTTTACCTTCTATGACATTATCAAACGTCCGTACTGTAGCATCTGGCCGAATGCTATGTAACTTATGCAAGTAATCCATTGCTATGGATAATTGAACATCAGACTTTTCAAAATTACAATTTTGAGCATTTTTAATATAGTATGACAATTTCCAGCCTGAAAGTTCCATATGTATCACAGACGTATCAATTCCAACTTTTTGCGCAGCTGTCTGTGCGAATAGCTCTGATGTTCGATCAATCAAATTACCTGCTGTTCCACCTGGATGGCGATAAACATATTTTTCCCCATTGCACATAAATGCAAAAGAAACATTTGTTAATCCAGCATTAATCACAGTAATATCACTAATTGAATTTGGATTGCTGTCTAATGTTTCACAAATATTAGTAATAATCTCTGAATCAACGTTTAAAAGAAATTCTGCATCAAATGTTCTTAAATCCTCGATACTATCAAATTCTAAAATTTCATTTGTTGGAAATTCTTTTTTATAAAAGGTGAGTTGTCGTATATGTTTTGCATAAAATTCTTCCCAAAACATGGATGCTACGCCAAAATCATTAATTTCATTCTCCATCAGGCTACGAAAGAGCTGCGAGAATTGATGGTTCATATAAGCATGACCTACCATAGCCAGTGAATCATCCCCCCCCACCGTCAAATCAGTTATTACATCTGCATCTGAGCAAGTAACGCCAAACTCACGAAACTTTCCCTTTTGATAAGATACCGCACGATATGAACGATTTTCTGCATTATTTTCCAAAAAAGGATTATTTACAAAATAATG
>OGYR01000919.1_pt1 | contig 12406 bp, 17 predicted proteins | sample 1576661 | NCBI WGS metagenome assembly OGYR01 (sample SAMEA3541490, study PRJEB24748) | human gut metagenome | biome: human gut; feature: human-associated habitat; material: faeces | place: China | collected 2012
AAGTATTTGGCATTAAATAGGAGGAAAATTAATGAAAACAATTAAACAAATTATTTCAGATGCAGACCCCCGACTGAAAGGGGTATTAGTGATTATGATTGTATATGTAATGGTTATGGCGACAACTGTTACATCAGGAGCAACACAAGAAATAAAAGGTTATAAAGAAACAATTGAAATACAGTATCAAGATGGTGGCCAAGAAACTAAAGATTATTTAGTAAGACAAGATACTGTTAAAAATGTATTAAAAGAATTAGATGTAAACTTAAACGCAAAAGATACAGTTAATAAAGATATGTCCTATATTGTACAAAGTAAGGATTTATTACAAGTAAATCGTATTAACGAAGAAGAAGTAGAAGAAATGCAATATGTATCTTCACAAACAATAGAAACAACTGGTTTACATTTATTTACAACTGAAGTTGTTCAAACTGGACAACAAGTACAAATTAAGAATAAAGTAAAAGTCACTTATGAAAACGGTAAAATAGTAAAAAAAGAATTGTTATCGAGTGAAGTTGTAGCAGAAAAAGCAGATACAATTATCGCTCATGGAACAGTTCAACCTGGAGCTTATTTTACTGGAAAACTGACAACATATGGTGGCGATTGTGCAGGAGGAAATGGAACTTCATCATCAGGTATTTCTTTATCACCAACAACTGGTGTTAAAGGAAGTCATAGTGCGAAGTTAAGTTATAATGGTGGAAGTTATTATTGTTTAGCAGCAGATCCATCAATTCCTTTTGGAACAATTATTAAGATTACAAATCATAATTTAGGTATTGAATCAACAGCGTATGGTATTGTTGTTGATAGAGGCGGAGCTATTAAGAAAAATCATATTGATATTTTTAATGGAACAGAAGCTGGGAAATACTTTAAAGGTGGTACGTCAAATAATACACAATTTGAAATCGTATCTGTTGGTAGTGGCAAGAATTTTTGGAAATAGATGACAAGTATATCTCAAACGAGGTATACTTTTTTTGTGGGGTGATGATATGAAAATAGGAATAATTCAAGGGACATCACAAATAGATAAGAATAGTATTTTATATGAATGTACAAAAGAATATGGTGAAGTTACTAACTTTGGTTGCTTTGAAAATGAAGACAACTATTCTTATGTAGAAATAGCATTAGAAATTTGTTTGCTTATTTCAAGTAAAGCCGTTGATTTTATTGTTACAGGTTGTTCATCTGGACAAGGGATGATGATTGCTTGTAATAGTTTACCTCATTTAATTTGTGGTTATTTGCCTACTCCTCAAGATGCTTATTTATTTGGAAGAATCAATGATGGAAATGTAGCTTCTTTGCCTTTAGGTCTTAATTATGGATGGGCTGGAGAAATTAATTTAAAAGCAACACTCCAACAACTCTTTGAGGAACCTTTTGGTATAGGATATCCTTTAAAGGATGCTAAAAGAAAAAAAGAAGATACCAAGAAAATAAAAGAATTAAATCAATTAGCAAAAAAAGATGTAATTACTTTTTTAGATGAATTAGATCAACAAATGATAAATAAGATTTTATCTAAAAAGAATGTAATTGATTATATTTTAAAATATGGAAAAGACAAAAGAATAAAACAATGGATTTTAAACAGGAGATAATCCTGTTTTTTTTATAAAAAAGAATGATAAACTGTAGTTTTTTTCTCGTCAAAAAAGCAATGTTGGTGTACAATGGAAAAGAATTGAAAGGGAGTGTAAGTGATATGTATGATGTAATAGTTGTCGGAGGAGGACATGCTGGAATTGAAGCTAGTTTAGCCCCTTCAAGAATGGGATTAAAAACATTACTTGTCACATCAAATATAAATAATATTGGGTCTATGCCATGTAATACTTCTATTGGTGGACCTGCCAAAGGAATCATTGTAAGAGAAATTGATGCTCTTGGTGGACAAATGTCTAAAACAGCAGATAAGACTTACTTACAAATGAAAATGTTAAATACCGCTAAAGGACCAGGAGTTCAATCTTTAAGAGCACAAGCTGATAAAAAAGCATATCCTCGTTATATGCAAAAAGTGGTTAAGGAACAAGAAAACTTAGATTTAATTGAAGGCATGGTTGAAGATTTAGTCATTGAAGATCAAACAGTTAAAGGGGTTATTCTTGATGATGGAACAACTTATTTATCGAAAACTGTTATTCTAACAACAGGTACTTATTTAAAAGCAGAAATTCTTGTTGGACATAGTAAACATGCTAGTGGACCAGATCAACAAAAAGAATCAAAATTCTTATCTGGAAAATTAAAAGATTACGGATTTAGAATTCAAAGATTAAAAACAGGAACACCACCACGTGTTGAAATCAATAGTATAGATTATTCAAAAACATCATTACAACCAGGAACAAATGCAAAACTAGCCTTTAGTTTTACCACAGATGAATATGTTCCTATTGAAAAACAAACACCATGGTATCCAACTTATACAAATGAAACAACACATAAAATCATTCATGATAATCTAGAAAAATGTGCAATGTATAGTGGACTTGTTAAAGGAATTGGACCACGTTATTGTCCATCCATTGAAGATAAAGTTGTTAAATTCTCAGATAAACCACAACATCAAATCTTCCTAGAACCTGAATCAAAAGAAATGAATTCAATCTACGTACAAGGTTTTTCAACATCAATGCCACATGATATCCAAGAACAAATGATTCGTACTTTACCAGGATTAGAAAACTGTACAATCTTAAAATATGCTTATGCCATTGAATATGATGCAATCGATCCATTACAATTATGGCCATCACTTGAAACAAAAGTGATTAAAAACTTATTTACAGCTGGACAAATCAATGGAACAAGTGGTTATGAAGAAGCTGCTGGACAAGGATTAATGGCTGGTATCAATGCAACTCTTAAAGTAAGAAATGAAGCTCCTCTTGTTTTAAAGAGAGATGAAGCTTATATTGGGGTCATGATTGATGATTTAGTTACTAAAGGAACAAAAGAACCTTATCGTATGCTTACTTCAAGAGCGGAATATCGTTTATTAATTAGACATGATAATGCTGATGAAAGACTTTATGATTATAGTCATCAAATTGGACTTGTTAAAGATGAAGAATATCAAAGATATCAAACTAAAATGAAAGGGATCTATGATGAAATTGAACGTTTAAGTACTATTCGTTTTACCCCAAAAGATGATATCAATGAAATGTTGGAACAAAACAATTCTTCACATTTAAAAGAAGGGGTTTCTGCAAAAGAACTTATTACAAGACCTGAAATCTCTTATGATATGATGTTACCTTATATTGATGCACCTGAATTAAGTGAGGAACAAAGAAGAAGAATTACTATTTTAATTAAATATGCAGGATATATTGAAAAAGCTAAAAGACAAGCGCAAAAACAAATCAAAATGGAAGAAAAACATATTCCAGAAGATATTGATTATGAAGATGTTAAAAACTTAGCTTTAGAAGCAAAACAAAAATTATCAGAAATTAGACCACTTACCATTGGTCAAGCTTCTCGTATATCAGGAATCAATCCTGCAGATATTTCAGTTTTATTAATTTATTTAAAACAAAAATATAATGGAGAATAAGAATGAATGAATTAGAATTTCAAAATATACTTAAAGAAAAAGGAATCGAAGTAAGTGAACATCAACTTCAACAATTTCAAAAATATTATGAAATCTTAGTTGAATGGAATGAAAAAATGAATCTTACTGCAATTACGGATAAAGAAGATGTTTATTTAAAACATTTCTATGATTCAATTACGATTGCTTTTGATTTTGATTTCAATAATCAAACCTTGATTGATGTAGGAGCTGGTGCTGGTTTTCCCTCAGTTCCTTTAAAAATCCTTTATCCAAATTTAAAGATTACAATCGTTGATTCCTTAAATAAAAGAATTACTTTCTTAAATCATTTATTTAAAGAACTGGAATTAGATAACTGTCAAGCAGTGGCTGCACGTGCAGAAGAATACGCTAAAGATCATCGTGAAAGTGTTGATATCGTGATGGCAAGAGCGGTAGCACGTTTAAATATTCTTGATGAACTTTGTTTACCACTTGTTAAAAAGAATGGTTATTTCTTATCTTTAAAAGGAAGACAAGCACCAGAAGAAGCTAAAAAAGGTATTCAATTATTAGGTGGACAAATAGAAAGTACACATGATTTTACACTTGCAAATCATGATGATTTTAGAAGTAATATTATTATTAAAAAAGTAAAAGAAACACCAAAGAAGTATCCAAGAATGTTTTCTAAAATAAAAAAGAGTCCATTGTAGGAGGGTATCATGTTTAATAATAAATTAAAAAATATAGATATTAATAAAATACAAGCAAATGAGAATCAGCCAAGAACTGTTTTTAATGAAGAAAAAATTGAAGAATTAGCTGCTTCTATTAAAAAAAATGGTTTAATACAACCTATAGTTGTAAGAAAAGTAAATGGAATTTACCAAATTATTGCAGGTGAAAGAAGATATCGTGCTTGTTGTTCTTTAAATATGAAACAAATACCATGTATTATTGAAGATTATGATGATAAGCAAACACAAACACTTGCTATTATTGAAAATATTCAAAGAGAAGACTTATCACCATTAGAAGAAGCAAAAGCTTATCAAGCTTTAATTAAAGAATATGGTTATAGTCAAACAGAGCTTGCAGATATTGTTGGTAAAAAACAATCAACGATTGCGAATAAATTAAGATTATTAAAATTAAGTGATGATGTTAAATTTTCTTTAAATCAAAAACAAATAACAGAAAGACATGCTAGAGCAATGCTTTCATTAAATGAAGAAAAACAACAAGAAGTCTTAAGAGAAGTTTTAAAGAAAAAACTAACGGTAGCTGATACAGAAAGACTTATTAAAAAAGAACCAAAACCTAAAAAGAAAAAAGCATCAGCTGATGTTAAAAAAACAATTTCAAGAAATGTGAAAATTGCTTTAAATACATTACAACAAGCAATTGGAATGATTGAAAAAACAGGAACATCACTTCAACAAGAAACAGAAGATTTAGAAGATGAATATGTTATTACAATTAGAATACATAAGTAGAGGGTTAAGATGAAGTTACTAGCAACAGATATGGATGGAACATTTCTAAGAGATGATAAATCCTATAGTGAAGAATTTAATGATTTATATAATCAAATGTTAAAACAAGGAATTCAATTTGTAATTGCTTCTGGCAATCAATATGAAGCATTAGTTTGTAAATTTGATGATGATATTAAAGATGATCTTTATTATCTTTGTGAAAATGGAACAAAGATTGTCTATCGAGGAGATGTTATTTATAAACATTGTTTAGAAACTGATGATTATCAACATGCATTAAATATTTTAAAAGAAGATGAAGAATGTATGTTAGTTGTATCAGGAGTAAAGCATGCTTATATTTTAAAGAAGTTTGAAGATAGAAAAGATTTTATTACATTATTTATTAAAAATATTGTTTTTGTAGATTCATTTGATGAAATAGATGATGAAATATTAAAATTTTCAGTTGCTAACTTTGATGGTAAAATTGAAGATAGACTTGAAGTGATCAAGAAAAGGATAAATCCTAAATTTAGAGTTGTAACCACAGGAAATGTTTGGTTTGATATTTTTTATAAGACAATTAATAAAGGAACTTCCTTACAACATCTTCTAGATTTGTTAGGAATATCTAATGAAGAAGCAGGTGCTTTTGGTGATCAAATGAATGATTACGAAATGTTACAAACTGTAAAATATGGTTATGCGATGGCTAATGCCATGCCACCTGTTAAAGAGGTTGCTTATCAAGTGATTGATAGTAATGAAAATGACGGTGTTATTTTAAAAATAAAAGAAATCTTAAAAGGTAACTATTAAACAATGCGTAAGCATTGTTTTTTTGTATAATAAAGACGTTAAAACAAGGAGGAAGACTATGAAACCAAAATTACATTTTACAGCACCTTATCATTGGATCAATGATCCAAATGGACTTATTTATTATAAAGGAAACTATCATATCTTTTATCAACATTTCCCATATGATAATAAATGGGGAACAATGCATTGGGGACATGCTATTACAAAAGATTTTGTCAATTTTGAACATCTTCCAATTGCTTTATATCCATCTAAAGATTTTGATAGAAATGGATGTTTTTCAGGATCAGCAATTGAAATAGATGGCCAACTTTATCTTTATTACACAGCTATTAAATACGCTAAAGAAAATCCAAGTAATGTACACAATCAATATAGTGATGATGATTTAAGAGCCTCACAAGCACTCGTTGTAAGTAGTGATGGAATTCATTTTGATAATGTTAAAAATAAAAAACAAATCATTCCCATGATTCAAGAAGGATTTGTTGGAGATTATCGTCATACCAGAGATCCTAAAGTATGGAAAAAACAAGATGGAAAATATGCCATGGTTATTGGGAGTAAAGTAGCTTATGAAAATGACTACTGTGGAAAAGCACTTTTCTATGAAAGTGAAGATGGAATTCATTTTGAATATAAAAACAGCTATCAAGAACCAACTATTGGAAATATGTGGGAATGTCCAGATGTCTTTAAAATCAATAATCAATTCTTTATGATTTTCTCACCAGAAAATACGGATCAACCACCAAAACCAAATAGTAATGCGCGTTATATGCCGATTGATTTTGATGAAGATACTCTTACTATTAAAGATCATGGTGATTGGCCTTATTTAGATCATGGTTTAGATTTCTATGCCCCACAAACATTTTTATCTAAAGATAATGAAAGATTATTACTAGGATGGCTTAGAATGAGAAAACCCGTTCAAGGAGAAGAATGGATTGGGATGTTTATTATGCCAAGAATTCTACATGAAAAAGATGGTAAAATTATTCAAGAATTGTATCCTAAAATAAAAAACTCATTTAATCATGAAGTTCAAGAAATTTCATTTGATCAACCATTCCAATTAAAGACAACACTTAATAAGGATAGTTCTTTAAATCTTGGTGGTTTTAAAATTGATATTCAAGATGATTGTCTCCATTTAAATAGAGAAGAAATATCTATTCAAGAAAATAAAGTATGTAATGATGTTGTTTCACCTAAGTTACAAGGGCATTATGATATTGAACTTTATTATGATCATCATGTTTTTGAAATTTATATTAATGGTGGTGAATATGTGATGTCACAAGTTGTTTATGATTTAAATGATCAAGTTATTATTCAAAATACAGAGTATAAAGTCTATGTCAGATCATTATAAATTCTTTAGTCATAAACAATGTGAGTATTATCCTTGTCATCAATTAGATGAATTAATTGTTTGTTTTGTTATTGCCCATTATATATTTTAAAAGATTGTAAAGGTCATTATAAAATGATAGGAAATATTAAAGATTGTAGTGGATGTACTTTACCACATCAAAAAGAAAGCTATGATTATATTATTTCTCGTTATCAAGATGTTGTAAAAGCTTTTCAATTACTTGACAATAAAGATACAAATGATAAGATAGAAGCACCAGAGGGTATTGAAGACAATGCTGGATAAGGTTTAGACCTTATCCAGTTTTTTTTAGGAGGAAATTATGGAACAAAGACTTTTAAAGCATTAATGATATTTGCTTTACCTTATATGTTTTCAAACTTATTACAAGTATTCTATGGGTTGGCAGATATGTTTGTAGTAGGACAATTTGGACATACCTTTGATGTTTCTGGGGTTTCGATAGGAAGTCAAACCATGTCTTTAATAACAAACCTTGTTTTAGGATTGACTACAGGAGTTACGGTTTTATTAGGACAATACCTAGGAAGTAAATCTTATCGTGATCTATCAAAGACCATTGGAGGGGCTATTGTTTTATTTTTAATCATTGCCTTAGGTTTAACTTTTGTTATGTTGTCTTTTAATAACGAGATCACTCTTTTAATGAATACACCCAAAGAAGCTATCGAAGCTACTAAAAGCTATTTAAGTATCTGTTCAGCGGGGATTATCTTTATTGTAGGATACAATGTGGTAAGTAGCATATTAAGAGGTTTAGGGGATAGTAAAACGCCTTTATTATTTGTTTTTATTGCATGTATGATTAATATTGTTGTTGATTTTGTTTTAGTAGGATATTTTCATTTGGGAACAAAAGGGGCTGCCATTGCCTTAGGAAGTGCTTTAGCTTCTCTTATTGCTTTAAATGTAGGAGCAAAACAATAGAAATGTGCAAAACAAACATTAAAATATGCAATCATGATTTCTCTTGCCTTCGCAATTGTTGTAACAACGATTTGTGAAATCGATGGAACAATACTTACGCGTATTTTTACCAATAATCAAGATGTTATTAAAAATGGTGCCTTGTATTTAAAAACGTATTCTATTGATTGTTTACTTACAAGTTTTCTCTTTTGTATCAATGGCTATTTAAATGGTTATGAAAAAACTGTCTTTACGATGGTACATAGTTTAGTAGCGACTTTTATAGGAAGAATTCCTTTAACTTTATTATTTTCTAAAATACCAAATGTAACACTATTTCATATGGGGATTGCAGCTCCATTATCTACAATGATTTCTTTAATAATGATCTTTATTTATTTTAAGAAAACAAAATTTGATAATATTAAAGAGAGATAAGTTACATTAGTACATAGAAAAGAGAAATTCTTTATTTTTTTGCAACAATATATCTTTTTTATAAATTCTATTGCTTAGTTTATTTTAAATCTTTATGATTGAAGATAGGTGATGAAAATGATTAAAGCGATATTTTTAGATATTGATGGAACATTGATTTCAGGGAAAAGACCTTCTATAAAAAAAGAAGTGATTGAAGGATTAAAACAAGTAAGGAAAAAAGGAATTCAATTGTTTATAGCCAGTGGAAGACATATGTTAGAGCTAGAAGAATTAAAACTTGTTGAACAGTTTGAATTTGATGGCTATCTTTTATTAAATGGTGGCTATTGTATAATAGGTTCACAAATTATTTATGATAATAAAATACCTCAAGAGGATTTAAAAGAAATTGTAAAGATTGTAAAAGAAAACAATTATCCTTGTTTATTTATTGAAAGCAATCAAATGTATATTACTCATGTAAATCAAAGAGTCATAGATGCTCAAGCATCTATTTCAACAATGATTCCACCAATAAGTAATCAAATCAATATAGATAACATTTACCAAGTAGATCCTTATGTAGATGAAAAAGGAATAAAAGAAATTATAAAAAATACCAAACATGTCAAAGTCACAAAATGGCATGACTATGCCTATGATATTGTTCCCAAAACAGGTGGGAAAGCAGCGTCTATTCAAGCTGTTTCAAAACATTTTGGTTATCAAAAAGAAGAATTAATGGCTTTTGGTGATGGACATAATGATATTGAAATGTTAGATGTCGTAGGTTATCCTATTGTGATGGAAAATGGCAGTGATGAAGTAAAGCAACATGCATGTTATGTTTGTGATGATGTTGAAAAAGAAGGAATTTTAAAAGGATTAAAACATTTTAATCTTATTGACTAGGAGAAAAGAGTATGAGAAGAAAAGATAGAGAAATTACTGATTTTGATGAAATGATGAAAATTATTGCAAAGTGTGATACTTGTCGTTTAGCACTATTTGATGATGAATTTCCTTATATCGTTCCTTTAAACTTTGGAACAGATGTAGAAGAAGGACAACTTTATCTATATTTTCATAGTGCCAAAGTAGGAACAAAACTTGATTTAATAAGAAAAAATAATAAAGTGACTTTTGAAATGGATTGTGGACATAACATCATTATGTATGATGAAAGAATGTCATGCACAATGGGTTATGAAAGTGTCATTGGACATGGTATTGTAGAATTTGTTGAAGATGAAAATAAGATTAATGCGTTAAAAATCTTAATGAGGCATTATCATGAAGAAGATTTCAAATTCAATGAAAAAGTCGCAATGATGACAGAAGTTTTCCGTGTAAAAGTATTAGACATGACAGGGAAAAGAAGAGATAATATTCATCCTGAAGAAAAAGTAAAAAGACATATTACATTAGAGTAAAACCTTGGCATTGCCAAGGTTTTTAAAACTGATAAACATCTTCACCTAATAGATTTAAGGCATTTAAATCAATAATTTGATAAGTACCACGTTTAATTTTCTTTATGTATTTCTTATCTAAAAATAATTGAAGAACACGTTGGAGTTGACGATAACTACAACCAATCAATTCAGCAACGACTACAAAATTATCTTGAACAATATAATCTTTATGAGAAACAATAAAGTAAGCTGCTAATCTATTTTCAACTGGATAATTTAATGAAATAGATTGATTTTGAGTTGATTTAGAAAGCTTGCTGGCAAGATTTTTTGCGATGGCTTTCATAAAGAAAACATCATTCATTAATATTTCATGATATTTAGAAAGGAAAATAGTTGCACAAATACAATCTTCATAAGCAATCACATTATTAATAATAGGAGATTGAGTGATAAATTCTAAATCCCCAATAATAGAGTAGGGACTATTAAAACTGCATAACATACTATTTCCATTCGCATTAATATGGTTTACTTTCACTTTTCCTCTTAAAAGAATATAAATATAATTAAGCTTTTCACCTTGATGTAATAAATATTCGTCTTTATTTAATTTTTTGATTTCAATATATTGATAATTATCAACGTGAAGAATTTCTAATTTTTTTAATTCATTTAAATAATTCATCTAAATCACCACTACAAATATGACATATGTCGTATTTATAATCAAGTTCAATCACTATAATTCTTTCTGGAGGTGATCTTGATGGATTTTGTATTAGCCACATTATGTGGGATTATTGTAACGACAATGAATGTATTTAATGGGCAATTATCAGATTATACAGGGGTCTATTTATCAACAGTTATCATTCATTTAGTTGGTTTAGTTACTTTTTTAATTATTATGAAAATCAAAGATAAGAAAGTTTGTTTTAAAAAACAAATTCCTTTATATATGTATTGTGGAGGATGTATTGGGGTATTAACTGTTATTTTTAATGTTTTTGCGATTGGTAAGATAGGAGCTTCTTTAATGACAGCACTAGGATTATTAGGACAAATGATGACATCTTTGTTGTTAGAAAATAATGGATGGCTAGCGACATCTATTCGAAAATTAAATATAGGAAAGATCATAGGATTAGCAGTTGTTTGTTTAGGAATAGGAGTGATGTTATTATGATTTCTATTATATTTTCTATTCTATCAGGAGTTACAATTGTTTTAAGCCGTAGTGTCAATGGGGTGCTTTCTAAGAAAATGGGAGCTTATCAGGGAACGTTTTATAATTACTTTACAGGCTTTATGACAAGTTTGATTTTAATGCTTGTGCTTATGATTGTTGGTGTTCAACATATAAATATTTCTTTAGATAAAACGAATTTGATGATGTATTTAGGTGGAATCATAGGGGTTTTTAATATCTTGATTTTAAATATTATTGTTCCTAGAATATCACCTGTTATCCTTACTTTATTAAGCTTTATTGGACAACTTGTCAGTGGGATGGTGATTGATGCTTTTGTATATAACATGTTTTCTATTTCAAAGATTTTAGGATGTTTGATTGTTATTGCTGGTTTAGTGATTTATCAATTAAGTGAAGAAAAAGCATAAAAGAAGATCAGTTTAGATCTTCTTTTTGCTTAATATGAGTTTTTCTTTTTCTGATCTTTTTAATTGTTTAATTTGATACTCTCTTTTTAAAGCTTCGCTTTTATGTTCAAAAGTTTCAAAATAAACAAGTTCGACTGGTCTTCTTGCCTTTGTATATTTAGCACCTTTACCAGCGTTATGGGCTTCAATACGCTTTTCTAACTGATTTGTCCAACCAGTATAAAGTGTTTGATCACGACATCTTACGATATAAACGTAATTATTTTGTTGTTGAGCCAAAGCCACCATTTCTTTCTTCAGTGACATCATCATCTTCAACAATTCCAAATTCAAAGAAAATACCTTGAACCATTCCTTGTCCTGCTTTTAAAGAAAGAGATTTATCTTCATTACTATCATTTGTAAGTTTTACAAACATATGACCTTCATTATCACTATTATAATAATCACTATCAATAATACCTACTGTATTATTAAGTTGTAAACGATATTTAAATCCTAAACCACTACGAGGATATAAACCTAATACCCAACCATTTTCAATATGTACACGAATACCTGTAGGAATTTTAATAGTTTGTCTTGGCTTTAATTCAAAATCAATAGGACTATAGAAATCATATCCAGCTGATCCTTTTGTGGCGCGTTTTGGAAGTTGGATGGAATGATAGATTTCTTCTACTTCTTTTTCATTATATTGAGGAAATGAATCCATGAAATCATTTTTAAATTGGTTATATGAGACTTTTTCACATTT